>Ga0272443_10000142_pt1 | contig 136522 bp, 111 predicted proteins | sample SSMAcet12_FD_193581 | JGI IMG/M metagenome (GOLD analysis project Ga0272443, IMG submission 193581) | Marine sediment archaeal communities from Little Sippewissett salt marsh, Falmouth, MA, United States - SSM-Acet-12 | ecosystem: Environmental > Aquatic > Marine > Wetlands > Sediment ... | reverse complement strand
GTATTTTATAATCGCGTTCGTCGTCATTCCACGCTGAATTATCTCAGCCCGGTTGACTACGAAAGTCAAAATCAACAACCTTATAAAACTGTCCAATAAAACGGGGCAAGATCAATTTCGACCTACCTGTACTGCCGCAATTTGTATATGGTCGAATGATTGCCCTGAGGAATATATTTGGGGCTGCCGGATGGCAGCCCCTAAACTAAACTGCAATATGCATCAAATAGAATCCGGTTTGCGATGGCCTTCCGCGATTTCGCGCGTGGTCTTGATATTTTTTGCTATATCCACCGTCACCACCAGCATCTCGGCCAGCAGATAGAAAAAGACCAGGCTCAGGAACGCCGCCACGATACCGCCGATTATAAATGACAGCCCACCGAGGAACCCGCCTCCACCACGGAGAAAATCGAACGGCAGATCGGGCAGAAAAACCAGGTACCTTTTTATGAAATAGGTCAGATCGCCGCCCCCGAGCCATATACCGATTCCGCCGGCAATGGACAGGGGAACAAAAATGCTGACATACAACTCACCCATCATCTTCATCAGAATCGAGGCGATTGGTATAACCGTAAATTCCGCCTTAGCCAGCGAATTTATTGTCCCGGCCCGGAGCCATATAACATGCACCACCATGGCGATGGTGATGATAAGAATGAGCTGAAAAATAATACCACTGACCACTCCGAAAAAGCCGCGCAGATCGAAAACTGCGCCCCACAGCCTTATCCAGACATACAATCCGCCGAGCGCGATGACTATCGCCAGCACCCGCAGGATTATCGCGAAAACCTTTTTGAACAGGTCGCCGTCCGATATTGAGCGCAAAAAACACCCCATAAAAACATCGTTGTTCATAAATTACCTCCCTGTAATAATTAACTACGGAATTATGGGTCTGATTATCTCAATATATGAAATAACGACAACCCCGGGGAAATTGTCAACAAAAACAAATTTGAGTGGGAATTCCCTATTTCAGTTCGGCGTAGATTTTGTAGGCATAGCGGTCGGTCATACCGGCGATAAAATCGCAGATAATTATCTCCAGCGGTTCGCTCCCGACCCGGAGTTTGTATTTACCGTGGAGCTGTTCGGGATCTTTTTTGTAGGCGTTGAAAAGTGTCCTGATAATCAACCCGGCCTGCTCGGCCATGGCCAGCATGCGCTGATGCCGATACAATTTCTCATTGAGATATTTTTTAAGAGCGCCGCGCTTCGCTTTCATATCGTCAGAAAAATCGACCAGCCTTTCCGAAGCCGCACGGACATCATCGAGCGTTTCGATCTTATGCTTCCCGATGTTTTTATAAGTTTCTTCGATCAGGTCGCTCACCTGGCGATCGACAAGATATCGCACGATGGTGTAGCGCCGTTTTTTCAGGGTCAGATCGGGATAATTTTTTTCCGACTCGCCTCTCGCCTCGACCCAAAAAGGTACATCATCGAGGCTCTCCCAGTCGAGGATACCCGACGACAACCCGTCATCGACATCATGGCTGTTGTAGGCAATCGAATCGGCCAGATCGACCAGCGCCGCCTCGAGCGTCGGTTTCTCGTGCGGCGGAAATATCTCCGGCAAAATCGGTCCGGTTCCCGATTCATGCTTGACGATCCCCTCCCGAACCTCATACGACAGGTTCAGCCCCGGATGCTGAGGATAGCGGCGCTCGAGAATATCGACCACCCGCAATGATTGACGGTTGTGGTTAAAACCGCCGTAATCGGCCATCAGCTCATCCAGAACATCCTCACCGGAGTGCCCGAACGGGGTGTGCCCGAGATCATGCACCAGCGCGATGGCCCCGGCCAGATCCTCGTTAAGCCCCAGCGCCCGCGCGATGGTGCGGCTTATCTGCGCCACCTCGATACTGTGCGTCAGACGGGTGCGGTAATGGTCGCCCTCATGATTGACAAAAACCTGTGTCTTGTATTCCATCCGCCGGAACGCGGCCGAATGGATCACCCGGTCGCGGTCGCGCTGGAAGACTGTACGGACGGGATGCTCTATTTGCGGGAATTGCCGCCCGCGCGATTTCGAGGAGAAACAGGCATAGGGCGCCAGTATTCTCGATTCATACTTTTCTATTCTTTGTCGCGGCGTTTCCATAATCATATACTAATCAAGAAGTCCGCCCGACGCAATATTCAAAGCGATATTATGGGTGACACCCAGTTCGGGGTGATACGAGACCGCGTAGGTCAGACCATAGCCGCGATATGATATTTCCAGCCCACCGCCGTAAGTGATCGGGTTGGCGCCGACACCCCAGAACAGGGCGTGGCTGTCGAGAAGTGTCAGGTATTGACCGAACGACGCCATCGGTTCTTCATGTTCCTCGAAAACGATATGCCCGGTGATGGACAGTTTCGACATCCCTTGCACCTCGGCATAAATCTTATAAAGCGTATTGTCGGGGACGAGATTTTCATCGAGTTTCGGGCGGTTGATATTATCGACGACGACACCCAAATGATACTTATCGTAATTTATTCCGGCCGCCAGACCGACCGCGGCGGCATCGAGCGTAACCTTATCTTCGCCCTCGCCGACCGAGACATATTGTCCGTCGGCGATAACCGAGGCGGTGAAGCGGCTGAATGTGTATGATAACGCCGCCCGGAGCGCCTGTTCGGAATAATAATCGCTTTCGCCGAACTGCGACAGACCTATTGTCGTCGAGAAATTTTTATACCTGTACCCGGCGGCGACATAAAATTTATCCAGATCGGACAACTCGAATTTACGCTGGTAGCCGGTCTCGAAATATAATCGCCCGGGTATCGGTGTTCCGACCGGACAGGTGAGCATATCGGCCGGATCTGGCGATGACAGCATGACCGAGCCGCCCATGCCGATTTTTCGCCCGGTATCAAACTCATAAGCGGCCGTTCCCGCCGGAGCGAGAAATATCAAAAGTAATGCAGATAAAATTATTTTATTCATGGCGCAATCACAATCGTCTGTTTATAGTCCTCGACATCATCCACCTCGATATACAAAACATACATGCCGATTTTAAGTTTCCGCCCGCCGTCGGAGCGCCCGTCCCACATGACACTGCCCTCGAACGCGGTTAAATTGTCGATGAGCGTTTTTACCACCCGGCCCTTGATGTCATATATTTTGACGGTCAGATTTTCGCCGGGGGGAACCTCGAAGGATATTTCCATCTGGCCGTCTTTCGACGGTGAAAAAGGATTCGGTTCGGCGGTAACGGAGATGCTCGACGAAACCGCCTCGAAATACACGGCGTTGGCCTCGCCGGGTGTCCCGCCTATTTCGATCGAGCGGCCCCAGCGATCGGTCATATCGGGTTCCTCGCCGCGTCCCCAGGTGTAGTTGCCGCCGTAGGTGAAATCGTACTGGATGCTGTCGACGATATTGTCGAGATCATCGCGCAACCTGATTATATCGCCGTCATTGTTCAGGGTGGGCCAGGAATTCATCTCGATTACATTGATTCCCACCCCGTAATAATCCTCGAAAGCGACAACATCCTTGCATAGCACCAGATAATCACCCGGTTCGATTATCACGTCGGGAAATATGAGCGTGTCGGATGGGACGATCGGATAAAATTTGACTTCATCGCCGAGGTGCCAATCACTAAGATCGATGGTTTCATCGCCGCGGTTTTTGAGTTCCACCCACTCGGCGTCGAGATCGTCTTTCGGGTCGGCCAAAAACTCCGAAATAATAACGGGCGGATAGTCGATACCGAAAGTCGTCACGATTTGCACGTTGTTGCCGGGACGGTAGTCGGGTGGAAGTGTGAGCAAAACATTCGGCTGAACGCCGTCCAGCTCGAAATAGGCGTAATATTCGATGGTATCGCCGGGGCTGGTTTCGGGGTATTCGATGACGGCGATCAGGTCGGTTTCGACCGTGACGCTGTCGCGATCCGGATCATAATAAATCGAGATTTCGCCCGCCGGCATATCATTGAGACCGATATTGGTCATGGCGATAATAAACTCGCTGACACCGTCGCCGAGAAATCGCGTTTCCACCGGAAGCAGAGCCAGATCGAATGCCAGCGGCGTGATCGAATTCACCCTGCCGGGTGTGCTTCCGGCCCGATCGGTCGATTGGCCGGGGATGTTGTTGTCGGGCAGGAGCCGCTCCCACGAAACACCATCGGCGCCCTCGTCGCTCCACGACAATGAAGATACTGATTGCGCGGCACGAAGAAGCGTAACCGTCCCGCCCGAGTTGGTCAGCCCGATACCGGCGAGTTCGTGTATGAGATAATCTTCACTGTCGGCGTTATCGCCCCATATACCGCTGTTGTCCCCCCAGACTTCCTCGAAACCGGCCGACTGGACATCGCTGAACAATTTGCGGCAGAAAATAATATATTCATAGGGGTAGAGATACAAATCGGGCAGGAGCATGATGTCACCGTCGATATCGAGCGAATACAGCCCGAGGAAAATATCCTCGTCGCTGTTGTTGTAAAGCTCGATCCACTCCAGCATGACATTTCCGCCCGGTTCATTGGCCATAATTTCGTTGACCAGCACCTGCGCCGAAACGCCGCCGCATAACAGCAGCGATATAAACGGGATGATAATTTTCATCAGGACAGTTTTTACCATTTCACCTTTGTCTCCAGCATTATCTGCGACACATATCGGTCGGAGCATGACCGGCTGTATCGATAGGAATATTTTGCGCCGATTTCAAAATTGCTGTTTATGTCCAGCGTTTCGTCGATATATCCGTAAAAATAGTCGAGCCGACCGGCGTCGTAATCGATTTTATCGAAATTTATCCATATATCGAGCCGCCCGAAACGGATGATATCGCTTCTGGCGCGGACAAAACACGACAAAAACTTTTTATCATACAGATCGTCGGTATATTCAATATAACTTTTGAAATCGAAACCTCCCAGCACAAACCTGCTTTCGGCGCGATATTCGTTTTTTGTTTTTATTTCGAGCGGTTCCTCGTGCCGCGCATAGCGGTATCCCAGCCTCAACTTCGTATTTTCGCCGACCTCGAAAACAAGTAAGTTGGTCAGGTCGATACGGTTGTTGTACTTGTCGGAACCATAGGCGGAAAATGCGAATTCATGCCGGACGGACATGCTAAGGTCGGTTTTATTTTTCACGAGAAAGCCCTTTTGATCGAATCTTTTATCGCGGAAGTCGAAGGCGATACTGTCGATTTCGACCGTCTCATACAGGGAACCGGCGCGACCTCCGCCGGTGAGATTGATAAAATCATCGGTGTAGTTCCACGCCGAAAGTTGGAGCGACACCGGGTCGCCCTTGATCCGGGCCTCGAACAGCATGGTCGGCACCGACGATGATTCGTCTTTCGGCACCGCCACCTCGAAAGCGGCATCGAACGAACGGCGGTCGTACCGGGCGAAGCCGCCGAACTGATAATGCTTGTATTCGGAGCCGTCCTGCCTGTTTTTGACAATCGCACCCTGCACTATCGCCTCCAGCCGAAGATGCTCGTATTTGCGCGCGAAATCGATGGCGCCCGCCCGAAGACTGAATTCGTTGTTGCGGTCATAGTGCAGAAGCATGCGGATTTCGTCGTCACGCCCCCCGCCCTCAAGATACAGGCCGTTGAAACCGCCGTAGTCGGGAAAGGGAAACGAATTTTCGAATGAATCTTCCGTCTTGCTCAGTATTTTGCCGCGATAGCCAACCGTCAATCCCAACCCGAACCGGGCCGTGAAATTCCCGATGACCATTCTCGACAACTGGCCATCATTCGATTTATACAGCAATGACCGGCGCGAACATTTCTCGTCACCGTCGAAATCCCGGCTGTATCGGATATCGGCCTTCCAGTTTTCGGTCAGTTTCGACTCGAAAGTGATGAAATTCTTGATGTCGCCTTCCTCTTCGAGCTCCTGATATGTCCGGGTGCGGAAGAAGCCGGTTTTTTTCGGCTCGATGGTATCGCCCGCGATGAACATCTCGAACTGCTCCAGTTCGAGCTCGGTATAGTCGGTCATAAATGATTCGAGGAAGTAGTTTATGTTGGGAATTTCCTCGAGAAGATACAGGTCGGTGCTGTCGACGCCGTCCTCCAGCAGTTCGCTCAAATTAAGATATGTCTGGAAATCGATTTCACCGCAGATATAGGCGTCATATATTTCCTGCTCCGACGGGTAGAGGTCGAGCGTGATATTCTCCGCAAAGGTCAATGGTGACAAAAACAGGATGATGAGCAGGCAATTCGCTAAAATCTGTTTTTTGTGGCTCAATTCAGATTGTACTCTTTTATTTTTCGGTAGAGGGTTCTTTCCCCGATACCGAGTTTAACGGCCGCCGCCTTGCGGTTCCCGCCGCTTTCTTCCAGGACGGCTTCAATCATCATTTTTTCCACTTCTTTCAATGTCTTGTCGGCCGGGATAGGCGACTCGCTTTTGACCTCATGTTCGGCCTCGAAATTATTTCTTTCGGGCAGGTTGGTGGTGATAAGATTGCGCAGCATCTTCACCTCGTTACCCAGTTGCAGGAGGGCATGATAGATCAACTCATGCCCGGCTTCCTCGGGAGTGTGCCCGGTGACGACCGGCAGATTTTTCTGCTCGACCGCCTGTTCCGCAATAAACTGCTCGACATCGGCGGCGGTGACTTCGCTGTCGGGATGAAAGGCGCCCATGCGGGCGGCAAAATTTTTCAACTGCCGGACATTGCCGGGCCAGTCATACCTGAGAAGTATATCGAGGGCCGATTCGGAGAAACCTTTCAATTTTTCCTCACCTGCAAAGTGATACAGGAGCGGTAAAATATCCTGTCTTCGATCATACAGCGCCGGCAATGTAATTTTAACCGCACCCAGTCTGAAATATAGGTCTTCGCGGAAGATACCGTCGCGGATGGCCTCGGATAAATCGCGGTTGGTGGCGGCAATTACGCGGGCATCGGAGCGGGTCGGTTTATCGCCGCCGACCGGGTAAAAATAGCCGTCTTCGAGAACGCGCAGAAGTTTGACCTGCATATCAGGTTTGGTCTCCCCGATTTCATCGAGAAAAATCGTCCCCTTATCGGCCTGCACGAACAATCCCACGCGCCGCGCCACCGACCCGGTGAAAGCGCCTTTTTCATGCCCGAACAGTTCCGATTCCAGAACGCCCTCGGCGATGGCGCCGCAGTTTATGGCCACGAAACGTCCCTCGGATCGAGAGGAATTATTATGTATGGCGCGGGCGACAAGTTCCTTGCCGCTGCCGGAGGGGCCGATAATAAAAATAGATATTTCGGTGGGGGCGATACGGTCGATTGTCTCCGCCACGATTTTCATTTTCTCCGACCGCCCGACAATCTTGTATTTTTTCAGAAGCGATTTCTGAAAAAGGATCCGTTCCACCTTCTTCTTGATCCGCTCAGGTCCGTCGTTGATATTTATGAAGCCGTCGAAAATATCCTCGACCGACTCATCCACCGCATCCGACCAGACAATCTGCCTGATATCGGCCAGCGGGTTGCGGAGTCTCATGCGCCGGATGACACCCCGGTTGATTTTGGGATATATTTCGGGAATGAGCACCAGATCGACGGCGCGTTCCTTGAGTATGGTATATAATTGCGAGACTTCCTCGACAAATTCACCGATCGGCCCGAAAGCCGCCTCGAATCCGGCGCTCTCCGATAGGATATTATTGCCGGCCAGAACAATTACATTTCCTCTCATTTCTCGCCCTGTTTGCCTCTTCTCTTTTTCATTGAATGAGCGGGACGCGTTCGGCGTCTCCGGTGACCGGTATGTTTTTTGGCCGCGACTTTCTTTATAGGACCGTTTTTTTGATCGTCCTTTTCCGGTCTTACCAGATAAAAGTCGATTTCGTTTTTCAACTGATCGACCGAAAGCACCCCCACTTCGACCGGGTCGCCCATCCTGAAAATTTTGCCCGTGCGGCGCCCGACCAGGCGGTAATTTTTCTCCTCGAAATTGTAATAGTCATCATCGAGCGTCGAGACACGAACCATCCCTTCGACACCGAGATCGTTGAGACGGACAAAGAAGCCGAAATTGAGCACCCCGGAAATGACGCCCTTATACTGCTCGCCGACATGCTTGGCCATAAATGCCACCTGTTTGTACTTGATGGCCTCGCGTTCGGCCGCCTCGGCGTTGCGCTCGGTGTCGGAGCAATGACGGCCGATATTACCGAGAATATTATCCAGCCGTTTGGCCAGTTTGACCGGGTAGCGGCCGCCGTCGAGTTTTTTCAGTAGGCGGTGAACAATAAGATCGGGATACCTTCTGATCGGCGACGTGAAATGGGTGTAATGTTTGAAGGCCAGTCCGAAATGCCCGACATTGCCGGGTTGATACACCGCCTTCTTCATGGACCGAAGCATCAGTTCGTTGATAAGTTCCTCTTCCGGCTTGCCTTTTACCCGGTTCAAAAATTTCGCGAACTGCAACGGCTGAATATTTTCGGAGACGGGGAACTTGTAACCGAGGGTTGTCATCAGATACGAGAAGGCCTCGAGTTTTTCCATATCGGGCCGGTCATGCACTCGGTAGAGCAGTTTCTGACCCAGCCGCGAGACATTGACCGCCACCGCCTGGTTGGCCGCAAGCATGAACTCCTCGACCAGACGATGCGATTCGAGCCGGACACTGTGGCGGATCTCGGTGATCTCGCCTTTTTTGTTGATGATGATCATCGGCTTGGGCAAATCGAAATCGAGCGAACCGTTGGCCATGCGCCGCTTATGCAATACCTGGGCCAGTTCCCTTGCAACCAGAAGATTGTCGGCCACCCGCTTGATACGATTGGTGACGACACCGCTTTCGAAAAAGGCCTGCACCTCCTCATAGTTGAGACGCGCCCGTGAGTTGATCACGCCCTCGGTTATTTCCCAGTCGAGCGGTTTGCCGCGGCGGTCGAAATTGATCAGGACGGCATAAACCAGCCGTTTGCGATTCGGTTTGAGGGAGCAGAGATTGTTCGATAATTCTTCGGGGAGCATCGGCAAAACCATCCCCGGCAGATAAACAGAGTTGCCGCGCTGGTACGCCTCCTTGTCCAGCGCCGTGTTATCCCGCACGAAAAACGACACATCGGCGATAAACACGCCGAGTCGAAAACCCTGTTTCGTTTTGCTGACCGTCACGGCATCGTCGAAATCCTTGGCATCGGCCGGGTCGATAGTGTAAATCGCCTCCCGGCTGAAATCGCGGCGGCGTTTTATTTCCGCCTTCGTGAATAACTTCTCCGCATTTATGGCCTCGGCCGTGATATTCGGTGAAAACTCCTGCGGCAGGTTATAACTCTTTATAACCGTCTGCATATCGACACCCTGCTCACCGGGCCGTCCGAGTACTTCGGATATTTCACCCTCGGGGTTGCGATACGGATCCTCCCAGGCGGTAATTGCGGCCACCACCCGGTCGCCGTTGGCAGCGTTTTTGGACAGCTTATTAGGGACATAAATATTGCGGCGGACCTTCTTGTCATCCGGAATAATCGTGCTGAAATGCTTACCCTTCTGGAAAATACCGACAATATTGCGGTCGGATCTTTCGACCACCTTGATAACCGTCCCCTGCAATTCCTGGTCCGGTTTTGTCCCGACACGCACCATCACTTTGTCGCCGTCGAGCGCCGTCAGTAATTTGGCCGATTCGATAATTACCGGCTCGCCTGAATCGGTGTAGATTGTGCCGTATCCGCTGCGCGTGATACTTATCTGTCCGACCACAAGATTGAGCTCGGAGGGAATACCGATTTTGCCCCGTTTGAGATTAACCAGCTTGCCCGCTTCGATTAATTCTTTCACCAGATTGCGGAAGGCGGGGTATTCCTTCTCGGTGATACCGATTTCTTTCGACAGTTCGCGCATTTTAAGAGGTCTTCCCGCTTTGTATCGCAAAAAGTCGATAATAAATGATTCGTTTATATTCATATAATTAAGATAGTGGGGTTTTTTTACATAAGTCAAGACAATTTGTCATATTTCTGCCAATTTGGCAGATTGATTATATTTATATTATTGTCGGATTTAAACTTGGTGTTAAAGAAAAGGCAGGTTTGACGGCCTGCCTTTTTGATTATTTTGACCCTGCCTGTTACGCATTTTAAATATAGAATCAAATTTCGTATTGAGCAATAAAAAACTGCCGGGCGTTATGCCCGGCAGCCGACAACAAGCATCGGGAGAAAATTGCGGCCGGCTCGGAGGAACTGCAAAAATGAACCGGCCACAAAATTTATTTTATATCACCAGCGCAGACAATCCTGATTCATATCCGCCCGGGGACCATTGCCCTGTCCCGGCGTCTTATTCATCCGTTTGCCATGTCCGTCTCCGCGACTCTTATTTGCACGACCTTCGCGCCGCTCTTGACGAAGCTCATCGAGTTTGTCGAGCTGTTCATCGGTCAGGACATTTTTGACGGCCTGGCGATGCGAGTATCCTGCTTTTCGGAGTTCGGTTCGGAGTTCTCCGACTTTATCCATCTGGGCCAGGACATCGGCTTCGGAAGCCTCATTGAGGCGCATATGTTTCAGTTCCAGTTGGGCTTTGTCGAGTTCGGCTTTCATGTCGATTCGATCCATACCGAACTCTTTCATCATCGAGGTTATCTTCGCTTTCTGGGCATCGGACAGGCCGATTTCATCGGCGACTCTCAGAATCACACCGGCGCCCCGGTTCATACCATCCTGATGATGTCTCATTCCGTAGCCCGGTTTATCCATCCCGCCCCCCCGGTGTCCCGGATTGGCTGAGGCCATGGCGGCAATCAGAAGCAAACCGGCGGTCAGTATAATCAGTGCTCTTTTCATTTTCTTGTCCTTTCTTATTTTTGACGACACGATCAAATTCGTCCGTCAGGCGCTTTTCCGCCGCGGAAACCCCGTACGGATTTTATAAGTTCCCGCTCGAATCGCTCCTGAAAGACAATCATTTTTGCATACTGAGTTGTGGTTAATATTTCCTTTGCCTTCATCCTCATATTATCCATATTGATATTAAACCTGGTTTTCAGTGCGTCAATCTCGTCTATTTTTTCTTTTATTTTATCTTCCGGCGGTTTTTCTTCTTTGAGCAATTCTATCAACTGATCCACTTCCGTTTCAGTTGCTTTCCGAATTTCTTTCATCTCTTTTCTGAAGGCGGCAAAAGTTGCAATGAATTCCGTGCTTTGGTCCTCGTCCAGATCGAGAACCTCGAGCAGTTTCAACATTCTCAGGTTGTCGAGATTATCGGAATGTCTGCCGCCCTTGCCCATGCCGCCCATATCCGGGTTCTGGGCAAAAGCCGTCGGCCCGGCCATGATGAAAAACATCAAAGCGATTAATATCAAGTCGGTCCTGTACCATCTTCTCATAACAGACCTCCTAATGTTATATTATTCTCGAGATATTGTAATTCTTCGGCGCTCAGGTCACCGACAACCAGTTCGGAGCTGCCGATACCATTGAGATCCACCCAGGCGCCCACGGCTTCATCGACATATTGATCGTCAATCCAGGAATCGCTGAACATTTCGACTTCACCGGTGTATTCGCTCAAATAATAAGTAATGGTATCGGTGCTGTTTTCGGTGGTCGGCAGATTCGAAAAAATCGAGATGAAAACAAGCAGGAAGACAGCGCTCGCCGCGACACCGTAACGAACCGCCCACCGGTATATACCGGTGGCCCTGTTCACATAGCCGGACACTTTTTCGTCGACCCGATCCATGATGCCGCTGAACTCGGCCTCGCTGAGCGGTTCCGGCGCGTAGTCGCCCAGAGTCGATTCCAGTGCCATGAGCGATTCGTAATATTCGCGGCAATCGTCGCATTTTTCCAGATGCTCTTTTTCTTCGGCATCGAGCTCCATCGCCCCCAGTTTCATGGATATTTTCTCTTTAAATGTACTGCAATTCATAATATCACCTGAAACTTTTGAGTTTCTTCTGTAACTTCTCAACCGCTTTCTGATAATTGGTTTTCACGGTCGATTCGCTTTTGCCGAGCATTTTGGCGATTTCGGAAAAACGAAGCTGTTCATAGAACCTGAGATTGAAAACCAGTTTCTGTTGCGGCGGTAAATCATCTATACTTTTTTTCGCATGTTGTTTCAATTCGCTTCGCCCGGCGGCATCATCCATTTCGTACATCGGTTCGTCTTTGGGCGATGCTCCCAGCGGCAGGAAGGAGAGTATTTTTTTGCGTTTGATCGAATTAAGCGACTTATTCGAGGCGATACGATACAGCCAGCTCGAGAAACTCGCATCCTCGCGAAATCTCCCCAGCGCCTTGTATGCGGACAGGAATGTATCCTGGAGCAAGTCAAGCGCCTCGTCGCGGTCGCCGGTCATTCTGTAAATAAGCGCAAACATCTTATCTTTATGCCTCGCAATAAGTTTGTCAAACGATCTCCTGTCGCCGGACTTGGCCAGCGATATCAATGCCTTTTCTTCCCTGTCCATTTATCCTCAATTTCTGCTATTAAGACAGTTACCCCCGAAAAAAGACTAATAAAAAAGGCAAACTTTTTTGAAGTTTGCCATATACAGTTGCTAATTCACGCGGCGCCTCAATCGCGCCTGCTTTTTATCAGAACTTTGGAATATTGCTGCATATTCTCGAGAACTTTGCCCGTTCCGCGGACGACACAGGTGAGCGGGTCCTCGGCCACATTCACCGGGAGATTTGTCTCCTGGCGGAGCCGTTTATCGAGACCTTTTAACAGCGCCCCGCCGCCGGTGAGAATAATTCCGCGATCGAGAATATCCGAGGCCAGTTCGGGCGGTGTCCGTTCGAGCGCCTGCCGGACCGCCTCGACAATCCGGTCAATCGGCTCGACCAGTGCCTCACGCACCTGGACCGACGACAATTTAAGATTTTTGGGGACACCGGCAACCAGGTCGCGGCCCTTGATTTCCAGCGAAATTTCTTTCTCCATGGGGAAAGCTGAGCCGATTTTCATTTTGATTTCTTCGGCCGTCAGTTCGCCGATGAGAAGGTTGTAATTTTTCTTGAGATACATAATAATGGCGTCGTTCATCTCATCGCCGGCGATACGAATGGAGGTATTGTTGACAATACCGTTGAGGGCGATAACGGCGATTTCCGATGTTCCGCCGCCGATATCGATAATCATAAATCCGGACGGCTGATCGACCGGGAGCCCGACACCGATAGCGGCCGCCATCGGTTCCTGGAGCAGATAGACCTCACGGGCGCCGGCGTTTTCCGCCGAATCCCGAACCGCCCGCTTCTCGACTTCGGTCTGACCCGACGGCACCGAGATCAAAATACGCGGTTTCATCAGGTAGCGATGTCGTATGACCCGCTTGATAAAGTCGGAGAGGAGTTTCTCGGAGATTTCGAAATCGGCGATGACACCGTCTTTCAGGGGTCGGATCGCGGCGATTTCACCGGGTGTGCGGCCAAGCATCTCCTTGGCGGCCGAGCCGACCGCAAGGACCTTACCGGTGGCTTTTTCGACGGCCACAACCGATGGTTCATTGAGGACGATTCCCTGTCCACGGACAAAAACAAGCGTATTGGCGGTTCCAAGATCAATACCGATGTCGCTTGAGATAAAATCAAAAAAGCCCAATTTATTCCCTTAAGTCTGTTTAATTCCCTTTACTAACCAATTATCGTCAAAAGTAAGATTAGTTTACACTGCAACAGGCAAGAAATCAACAAAAAAGATACTTATTGGATATTCTTTTTGATTATGGCTCGGCTACGGGCGCGTCATCGGGGCGATTTTTCCCGAAACGGAGAAAACCGAAAAGCTGAGGAAGCAGGCGCGGGTAAAACAGTAGCCACAGGCCCAGCGGGAGGGCGTCGTTGATAAGATAAAAATGAAAGATACGGCGGAAAAACGGTTTGGTGGTGTCGTATTGCGACCAGTAATGGTAGTCTATCCACGAAAGTCCGATATGCCCCAGCATCAGTATCAAAATGCCGCCGATAAGAGTCACGATACTTTTTTTCCGGTTTTTGAAAAAACCGGGTGAGGCGCACACCACCGCGACATAGGGAACTATATTGGTGAAATGGTCGAGCAAAATAGACAGCCGCCATTTCTTAACGCCGACCCATTTGAAAAACGGGAACACGATCGGTTTGAGAATATGCGGATACAGTTCCTGCACATAATAGAACCAGAGCAAACCGAATAAGATCGTGAAAAGGGCCAGTTTAAGAAGAAACAGCCACAGTTGTTTTTTGCTTGTCTTTTCTGCTATCACGATACACCACCAGATAAAGCCAGATGATCCAGACGGTCGAGATCATTATGATCAGTGTCACCTGCCATAAATATAGATGCATGAAATTGAACACCGTGAAAGAACTCGCTCCGGCCACCAGCAGAAGCGTGATTCTCGCCAGATTGAAGATAAAAATGGCCGGGAGTCCGATGGCGACACCGATAAGTTTTTTCCTGATACCGGTCGAAAACGACATCACCGCCGCGATATATATAAGCATCTCGAACAAACCGGTACACTCGTCGATTATCTCCACCGAAAAGCCCTTGTAGGTTACGAAGACACCCGAGTATTGCACGCTGTCAGAAAAAATCGACAGGGTCGCCCCGGAAATAGTCGCTGTCCACTCCATCAGCCACACCACATGCTCATGATAGCGCGTGAACAACTGCGAGAAACCGACGCTGATCAGCAACAGCAGGACCAGGAAAGTTACGACAAAACGCACCACCGGAGAGATTCGCGGTTTGCGGGTGCTTTTATTTTTCCTGCTGTCGTTTCCCGATGTGCCGGGTTTATTCGATGATTCACCCATGCCCATAATATAGGCATAATTATCGCATTATGCAACCGACAAGAATATAGTTCCCAAATCACAACCATTTATTTATAATAGACGCCATGAATATAACGATTCATAAATACGCACCTGATCTTATAGCCGAATATGCGCAGATTCCGACCGCGTTCGAGGTCAATTCGATTTACGAGGTGGAACCGATCGAACCGGAACCGGGCGGACTTAAACTTGTCGAAAAGCCGGTCACACAGCCATATATCAAAGATTATGACGCTCTCCCCGATGGCGGCCCGGCCAACTGGGAAAAATTGTTCGATTTAAGCGCCTGGCGGTTTATTATGGCCCGTGATAACGGACGGCCGGTCGGCGCCGCCGCTCTGGCATTGTGGTCGGATGATGTTGATCTTTTCGACGGATGCCGCGATTTTGCGAATTTGTGGGATATCAGGGTGCATCCTGATCACCGGGGTCGGGGTATCGGCGAGAAATTATTCCGGGCGGTGGTCGATACGGCCCGCGAGATGGCCTGCCGCAAGATCAAAATAGAGACACAGAATATAAATGTTCCGGCCTGTCGTTTTTATGCCGCGCAGGGATGTTATCCTGGCAAAATCGATCGATTCGCGTACGCCTTCAATCCCACCCTTGCCCACGAGACAATGCTTATCTGGTATTATGATTTGTAGGCGGGGGGATTAAGAGACGACAGAGGCTCTTTCGCTTCACTCAGGATCTTTGATCCTTATCAGGATTGAAGGCAGGGTTATGGCCCAATAAGCTAATAATCTAGATAAAAATCACAGACACCATAGCCGCGGTTTTCATCAGAATAGCGCCCATAAAACCAGGGTTTTGATGGATATTGACTAAATTTATCTAACGGTTGCCGTTTTATAAATTTTACATCATACTTAGACTCCACTATTCTGGGTTGGCCGTTTCTATCATCATAATAGATGCCTGAAACATCAGTAACAATGGAATGCAAAAACGACGCAAATATTGTAAAGCGGTCAATTTTCCTCTCAGTCTTAAACTCCTCAATGTGTGTTTTTTGAGATTTGTCATCAATGGTCAAATATTTCGCAGCAACAATGCAAAGTGTCACTCTCCAATCTGGCCTATGGCCATCCAATACTTGGCTATAATAGGCTAAATCAGTCTGCCGTATAATATTTTTCATCAGTCGCATAGTAATGTTAGCATCTGTTAGAAATAATCCTTCAAAAAATGATGAAACCTGACCGTTGCAATCAAAATCTTTTGACTGTATCGTTATCTCAGGATAAGCATATCTACAATTCAACATATCATCTTTAAAAACGCTTTTCACAAATTTGTCCAGATTTTCAATTTTCGGATTGAAAAATTCAATGTAATCAAGACATTTTAGATATAGATCATTGTATTTGGCAAAATTCCCATCACCTATGGGGACTATTACTACTATTCTTTTTTTAAATTTTGTATCTCTAATAAATTGCTTCATTGTCTCCAAAAAATAAATACCTGCATCACCAGATCTATCAATGTCCTCCACAACGACATAAATGTCTTTCTTTTGACTATTAATTATCTGCTTCAATACTTCCTGTATTTCGAAGACTCTTTTTGCCGGTGAAGATTTGAATAATTCTACAAACTTGCTTAAAAATCCAAAATCTGACCATTTATTTGATATAACGGAAAGTATATCTGTGCTTGCACCTATTATTTTTGACTTTGGATCTTTACCCTCAATTTTCCCTTGGACCTTTTTCTTTTGACCAACTTGGTCTGCGAAATCCAGCACAAATCCTTCCCAGAGGTCTTTTCTTTCTGGATATTTCCAGGCATCAAAGTCTATCCATTTGATTTTTTCCTGTTCCGCCAGCTTAATCTGATGAAGCATAGTGCTTTTCCCACATCCAAATTTGCCTATCAGACCTATAATTGATGACCGTTCAATGGAATTAAGTATTTTTGTAAATACCTCAATCGACTCGGAAAAATCCAATAAATCTTCGACCTTGCAATCTTCTTGAATTAAATCATAATCTTTAATAATACCATATTCCATAATTCACCCATTTCTAATGACAGAATTACTCACCGACAATGTAATGATGCAATATAAATATATTAGTGTGGTAAGTCAACTATAATGGATTTCAGCCCATGATCTGCTTTTTCCATTTGCGTTGACGACGACCGGCGATGTAACGGAACCACACCCAGCCGAAAGCAAAGCCGCCGACATGCGCCAGCCAGGCGACCCCGCCGCCGCCACCCATCAGCGACATCAACAGCTGATAGAAAAACCAGAAACCGAGCATGATTTTGGCCGGGACACGCACCACCTGTATAAAGAAGAAAACGATCAGCGCCACGATACGGGCATGCGGGAACAATATAAGATAGGCGCCGAGTATTCCGGCGATCGCCCCCGATGCGCCCACCAGCGGGATCTGCGAGTTGGGACCGAATATCACAAACAGCGCCACCGCCGCCAGACCCGAGGCGAGATAGAAGATGATAAATTTAACGGGGCCGAGAAAATCCTCGATATTGTTGCCGAATATCCAGAGGAAAAGCATATTCCCCGCCAGATGCAAGAAACCACCATGAAGGAACATGCTCGTGAACGGTGTCAGGAAAATCGGCACCGCAAACCGCGGCGTCAGTTCCTCGATATGCACCAGCTCGTAGGGTATCAGCCCGAATTTATACATGAAAATATTGAACGCCTGTGTGCCCATCGGGAAAGTGTAGAGATAGACCAGCACATTTACGGCGATCAATGTAACTGTCACATACGGTTTGTTGACAGTCGGATTTTCGTCTTTGATCGGGAAAAACATAATTCGCTTTTCCTTTATTATATTACTAATTCTTGTTCACGAAAAAGTGCGAAAACACTTTCCGCTCATTGCCGACCCGGTCGGTCACGATAATGACCAGTTCATGGCGGCCATTTTTCAAGGCTTTCCGAGGGGTCGTTTTAAGAATTTTCGTCTCCGGGTCATACTCCGGTATCAGCCATTGTCCGTCAAGTGTTACGCTTATATTGCGGTCGTTATGAATACCCGAGAGATCCTCGCTGACGGTGGCGCGTATAAGCGGATACGCCGACTTGACCGTTTTCCCCTTCCCCGGCCGGATTTTTTTCACACGGGGCGCTTCGGTATCCCTGATGACGGCAAAGGTCCCGGTCAGGCTCGATTCGGCGGAAATTTTATCGCCGTTTATTTTCGAGTTGAGCCATTTCCATTTGCGTTTGCTGTTGAGACGATAGACACCGATTTTCGATTTGTCGACCCCGCCGTCGATTCGCATCGAGAGCGTGATATTGTTCGCCAGCGGAACCGTGGCCGGTTTTATTTCATACACTCTGTCGATAATATCCCCGGAGTGGTCGAACGGTCCGCTTCTCCGGTCGAGTTCGAAATACGAGGGGCCGTAAACCGCCTCGGTCGGGATCATAACGCTTAAGGCGTCATCGTTTATATATATATTTTCGGGATACAAATTATCGACCGGGCTGATCGATACCTCGCGGCTCTCGGCCGACAGGCCGGTGGCGCGGTCGATAATTTCGAGTTTGATGATTTTCGTCCTGATATCGTAATTGCGATAATAGGCGGCGAATTTTCCGCGGTCGACGGTGACGCTGTTGATACTCTCCACCCAGCCGTCGGCATAGGTTACATCGATACGCGGCGGCGGAACGAACGGCGGGTTGCTTCTTATGGTGAACAGAAGGCCGTCTTCGAGCGGCTCGTAATCGAATTTATATCCGGCATTGCGGCTCATTTGCAGGGGGAGATAATAATCGTGGATAACCATCCCGTTGTCCAGAACCGCGGCGACTTTCAGGCCTTTCATTTTTCTCTGACGTTCGGGGATGGTGATTCGATAATCACCCATCGCCAGCCTGTCGATATTGGCGGTATCAATCGGTCTTTCATTGCGTCCGCCGCCGAACCCGGCCGCAATTATATGTGAGATGCCGATAATTTTATTTTCCGGTCTGCCGCTGAAATAGTATGTCGAATCGGATTCGCGGGTAACCTCGAATAAATTTTGATGCGGATAGTAAACGAATTTGAATTCGAGGGTCGATTGATTCCCGGCGGCGTCGGTGATTTCGATCCGGGCCTCGTGGAGTCCCACACTGAATTCGGTCCGTCCGCTGTAAATTCCGCCCATCTCGTATAATGAGTTGCTCCCGTCGAATTTTTTGCCGGGCGGCTCATAAAGAAGCTGCCAGCTTTCGTCCTCGGCCACCGCCATATAATAGTCATAGGAGAGATCGACCATCGCGGTCTGGGCGTAGTCATACTGATTATAGTCGAATTCGTAATACAAATAGTCATCGATAAACAGCCGGGCCTTTTTGGCATAAAGTCTCGGCCCGCCCGGCCTGATACGGTCGATTGTCCTGATCGACAAACCGAACGGCCCTTTAAGAAAAAGGGTCGATTTGAGCGAATATTTTGTTCCGCTCCGGTCACCAACAGCCTCCATTATCAATCTTCGAGAGCCGTCATCGAAGACGGTCGCGGAATCTTTGTAAACAATCGCAATTTTTTTAAATTCGGGCGGATAGCTGTCTTTAACCGGGAAACCGTGGGTGAGCGGGTTCATCGGCATATTTTGCGGGTTGCGTATTTCGAAATGAATATGCGGGGCGCCGAATCCGCTCTGCCCGGAATATGCGATTAATTCGCCGATTTCGACAGGTATATCGTTGCGGCCGAAAGTGGTATCGAAATAATACCGTTGTTTTCCGTATTGAATTTTTTTGACGATTTTATCGAGCTTCTCGGAGAGCCGGGAAAGATGCCCGAAAACATATATAAACCCCTGGCTGTCTTTGACATAGACAGCCTTACCATAGCCGATATAGGAATGTTTCAACCGCCAGATATAGCCGTCGGCCGGCGAATAAACCTTCCGCCCCTCCTCGCCGCCGGTTCTGATATCGATTCCACCGTGAAAATGAAGCGGTCGATAGTCGCAGAAAGTCGAAGAGAGGTCAATATTTCCCTTCACGGGCCAGTTCCGGTCGGCCGAAACGGCCGAAACCGCTGCCAGCAGCGAAATTAACAATACTCTGTATGTAGCCGATAAGATATTCATATATAAAGTTTTAACAAGTTAGGGTATGGAAGGTTCAATGTCAAAACATTTTGTGCCGGAAAATGGCCGAGTTTGAATATCCGACTTGCAAAATTAATAAATTGGCATATATTATCAGGTCAATGTAAAAAATATTTTTTGGAGGAACAGACTCGATGTTTGAATTCTTGAGAAAAATGATCGGTCCCATCATGTTATTGGTTCTGATTGCCTTTATATGCACTATCATATTCAGCTGGGGCGGCGGCGGATTCCAGGACCGACCCAAAGATACGGTCGGCGTAATCGACGGTGAAAACATTTCGTACAAAACCTACAATCGCTACTACTCGAATCTTTATCGCCAGGAACAGGAAAAAGTAGAAGACGAACTTCCTCCGGAAAAGGAAAAAGAAATAAGGGAACAGTCCTGGTCGCAGCTTGTGGCGGACTTCCTGTTGAACCGCGAATACGAGACACGCAATATCACGGTTACCGATCAGGAGCTGTACGAATACCTCAAGATGTACCCTCCGCAAATGATTCAACAGAGCCCGAATTTTATGACCGATGGTGTTTTCGATCGCCAGAAATATATGAGCGCCATGATCACCGAGGATTATGCCCCGATGTGGGCGCAGTTGGAAGCGATGGTCCTGCCCGACCTGAAACGCGGCAAACTGCAGGGCGAGGTTATAAGTGCGGTGCGCGTAACGCCGGCCGAAATAATGGAAGCTTATCTCGGCGAGAATGAAAAAATTAAAGTCGGTTTCATCAATGTTATTTCGGAGCAGTTCGAACAGACCGTGGCTGAACCGACGACCGAAGAAGCACGCGCATACTATGACGAAAACAAGGATGATTACAGACTGCGCGAAAGAGCCACACTCGACCTGGTGACATTCAGCAAAGAGCCCTCCGAAAACGACTGGGATCGGGTCTATGCGCAGGCGAAAGATATTTATGATTCGGCCGTGGCCGGAGTCGATTTCGCCGAAATGGCCGAGATTTATTCCGATGACGGCAGCGCCTCATCGGGCGGCGACCTTGGCTGGTTCGCACGCGGACGGATGGTACCCGAATTCGACAGTGCCACCTGGGCGCTCGAGGTGGACGAAATCAGCACCCCGGTACGGACACGATTCGGCTGGCATATTATCAAACTGCTGGGCGTAAAGAAAGAAAAGGAAACGCCGCGCGGAGCGACCAATCCGCAGATGGTCGAGAAAAGAAACGCCGCGCATATTCTCCTGCGTGTCGATGCGTCGCAGGAAACACTCGAAAGCGTTTATAACAGCGCTATGAATTTTGCCAATGAAGCCAAAGAGACCGGTCTGAAACAGGCGGCTGAAAAATTCAATTTCGAGGTGAGCACGACCACGCCGTTTTTCAGAAACGGGTATATCTCACATATCGGGGTCGATCAGGTTGTCAATGATTTTGCTTTCGAACAGAAAATAGGAACCGTCTCGAATGTTATCGAAAACGACAACGGTTATTTCGTCGTCTCGGTAGCGTCACAGATTCCCGAGGATTTCACCCCGTTCGAAAAAGCCGAGACATCGATCAAAGGCATACTTAAAAAGGACTACGCCCGGAAACATGCGATCGATACGGTCAAAACAATGTATGATTTCATTATGGCCGGCAATTCTTTCAAGGCAACCGCGAAAAAATACGGGTACCCGAACCAGGTATCCGATTATATTACTCGCAACGGCGTCCTTACCGGGATCGGCCGCGCCCCCGAGGTTATCGGGGCGGCTTTCAGTCTCGAAACTCTCAACGGCATAACGCCGCCGGTCGAGTATGACCGCGGGGCGGCGATCATCACACTGCTCGACAAGCAGTCCCCCAGCCTGGAAACATTCAACCAGGTTCAGGATTCGGTCAAATTTGCGGTGCAGATCAAAAAGAGCCAGGATGCGTTCAGCCGATGGTTCGACCGGCTTGTCAAAGATGCCAAGGTCGAAAATTATATCGACGACTTCTATTCGAATTATTAAGAATCTGCGAAAGATTTTTATAAAGGGACGCGGTTGCGTCCCTTTTTTTATGGTGTCGAATTCAGCGTCCGGCCCTTTTTCTTGCTTCTGAAGTCCCTCAGTTCATCGATATCCAGCACCAGCGTCAATATACCGGAGGAACGCTCGGAATGCGGCTCCATCCTCCGCAACACCCCCCAGGGCGATGCGATCAGCGACCGTCCCTGAAGCTGTTTACCGAACAGGGTGCCGACGGCACAGCATTTGACGATATAACTTGATGCGATTTGGGCCCCGCGCACATAAATATCATTGTCGCGTTTGAATTTTTCGAGTTTGGTTTCTCCGGGCCGGTGCGGCGAGGTAGTGGGGATAAAAACAATATCGACTTTCATTTCGGAGAGTCGCTCGAACATGCCCATATTGAGCGCATCGGCGCAGATCAGCACGGCGATGCGAATATCATCGATTTCGGTGACGAAAATCTTATCGCCCGGAAGGATCCCCCTGTCCATCTCGCCCTCGACCGGGTTGAGTTTGCGATAGCGGCCGACCGGCTCGCCCCGGTGATATATATAGCAACTGTTGTAAAGCGAATCGCCCTCGGCCTCGACCAGCGAACCGCCGATAAGACAGGTGGCGAGCGCCTCCGAAAGCGACTGCAAATAACTCATATTGTCCCGTATCATCATGGCGGCCCGGGTAAAATCGGGCATGTTTTTCTCGACCAGGAAGTATTCGGGCAGACATAGAAAATCCGGTTTCTGCTTGAAAATCAGCAGATTTTCCTCCAGGCTCAATTTGTGTCCCAGTTCGGTCTGGGCGGCGGCTATTTTTACCAGCAATACTGTATCTCCTTAGTAGTCAGAATCTTGTCTCATAAACTATGATACGCAGAATATTCCCTAACGTTCGCTTGTCAACAAAATTAGATAAGAATAAAATTAATTCTCCGCGAAAGGAAATTACGTTCCTATTTGAAACACCGATAAAAAGGAACAATCAGGCTAATAATGTCTATTTTTTCCCAAAGCGGCTAAGATTGCAGATTGAACAGTCGATAATAATTTATGAACCAAATTGGATAATATCCACAATCTATTTATCTAAATCCAAGCGGAGGTCGTTATGTACGAATACGGCAATTACGGCTTTTTTACAGTCTTTCTGTGGCTGGCCATTTACTTTTTTTATACCGGCTGTCAGTATGCCATAGCGAAGAAGTTGAACCACAACTATCCCTGGTGGTCATTTATACCGGTCCTCAATCTTTATCAGACGGTCGAACTGGCCGGTAAGGCATGGTACTGGTTTGTCTTTTATTTCATCCCGTTTATCAATATTGTGGCTTTCGCCGCGATCTGGTGGGATATCGCCAAGGCGCGTTATAAATCACCTGTTTACGGGATATTGATGCTTCTGCCGATAGTCAACCTGCTGGCCATCGCCGCCATGGCCATCGGTGAGGCGCCGGCGCCGACACCGACACCGGCCTTCAAGACGGAGCCGGAGACCAACCGTGAGCCGGTCGATGTCGTTTAAATAAGAATCTCTCTCCACTCACCCATAGAAAGGGGCGGGTCATCTCAGACCCGCCCCTTTTGTATCGATAAATAATATTCTCTCAGCAATTGGTGTAGTTCGGGCCGCCGCCGCCCTCCGGTGTAACCCAGTTTATTATCTGATACGGATCGGCTATGTCGCATGTCTTGCAGTGAACACAGTTCGAGGGCGTCAACTGGAGTTTCTTCTTCCCGGGCCGCTCCTCGTCATCAACCATCTCATAAACCTGCGCCGGACAGAAATACTGGCACGGGTTGCCGTATTCCTCGGTGCACCTGTTGTTGCAGATATCATAATCGGCAATTACCAGATGCGACGGCTGTTCTTCTTCATGTTTGGTCCCGGAATGATAAACATCGGTCAGCTTGTCGAAAAGATACTTGTTGTCGAACTTGAGATCGTGCCCGGTGCTTTCCTCGCCGTGCCGCGCGATATAGGCATCCTTCCGCATCATGTGTTCATGATCCGGTTTGGTCGGTCTGTTGTCGAACAGGCCGCGCCCGCCCGAAATCAACTGGAAACCGGCATGCATCATGCCGCTCATCAAACCGTTGTCGAAACCGGCATGGAAATTACGGACCTTATACAGGCTCTCTTTGACCCACGAGGCCTCGAACCGATCCTGCATACCTTTAAGAGTGCCGATACCGAAATCGTCTTTTTTGAGAGCGTCGAAAACCGTCTCGGCCGCCATCATACCCGATTTAATGCCGAGGTGGATTCCCTTCAGGCGCATCGAATCGAGGAATCCGGCCGAGTCGCCGATAAGCAAAACGCCGTCGCCGTAAAGCCGAGGCATGGAATAATAGCCGCCCTCGGGAATCGTCTTGGCGCCGTAATGGAGCATCTTGCCGCCCTCGAAAATCTCCCTGACCAGCGGATGCGTCTTGAACTGCTGGAACTTGTAATGCGGATCATTGGTCGGGTTGGGACTGTTGAGCCCAACCGCATAGCCGACCGCGGCCATATTCCCGCCCATATCGTAAATAAATCCGCCGCCGTACTCCTCGCCCGGCTGGGGCCAGCCGAAGGTATGCATAATTTCGCCGTCGCCGAGCCGCCCCTCGGGAATCTCCCAGACCTCCTTGACACCGGTCAGATACGACTGCGGGTTTTTGCCGTCGAAAAGACCGAGCTTCTCACCGGCCTGTTTGGTCAGTGAACCGTGAACACCCTCGGCCAGGACAACCACTTTGGCCTTGAGTATCGAACCCGGCTCGAAATTTGATTTCGGGTTACCCTCTTTGTCAAGGCCGAGATCGACCGTCCTGACACCGGTGACGGCGCCGTTTTCGGTCAGCAGTTCCAATCCACCGGTTTCGGGAAAAATATTTATCTCTTTCGCCTCGACCTGCTCGGCGAGCCAGCCGGTGAATTTATTGAGGGAAATAATATAGTTGCCTTCGTTTTTATAAGGCTGGGGCAGAAAAGGAAATTTGATCCGGGATTTTTCCGTCAGGAAATACATCGAATCGGCGCCGACCTCTTTCTCGAAAGGAAAACCGGCGTCGAGAAAATCGGGCATCAGTTCCTTGAGCCCCCTCGGATCCATCACCGCCCCGGAGAGCGAATGGGCCCCCGTGTATGAACCCTTTTCGAGAATGATCATTTCCGGCATCGACAATTCACCGCCGGAATTATTAACAAGACTGGCTAAATGATATCCGAATGAAAGCCCGGCCGGGCCGCCCCCAACTACAAGAATGTCAACTTCGAGAATCTCTCGTTCTACATCCATTCCCGCTCCTCATAATAAAGTGTTCGACTTAACCAACACCCAATATAATAAGGAGCGGACAAAAATGGAATCAGTTTTTCACAAACACCATAATATTGGCCGTTCGAATCCTATCCCCTTATCCTCTCTTGGATGAACCGTTGCCGTTGCCGTTACCGTTGCCGTTGGTGTCAAGCTGCAGCATCTCTTTGATCTTGGCGATATTGGCCCCGATCACCATCAGACGACCGGCGACTATAATCGGCTTCTTGATCAAATCGTTATCCTCGGCCATCATTTGAAATACTTCTTCCCGGGGGGGAAGAGCATCATCCAGCTTATTCTTGGCAAATCCCTTGGCCCTGGCATTGAGAAGATGCTTCAGGTTAAAATGCCTCATCAGGCGAGTGATTTCATCCAGATTAAGCGGCTGCTTATCGATATCATGGATGTTCAATCGCACTTCCTGATCCTCGAGAAAACTCCTGACCTCCTTGCAGTCGGGATCATTGGGCGATACGAATAAGTGTACTGTCCTAAGCATTACGCCTCCATTAACGCATAAAAGTGTGCTCTTAAATGTATTTCATGGGTGTCAAAAACACCCGAAACACTCACGCTGTCTGTTCGGGGATCATTATATGTATCGTCATCCCCGTTGAAATTCTTATTATATATCATAATACTACGAAAATATCTACAATATTTTTATAACCCTCAACTTTCTTTGCACAATTCACAAAGAGAGTTATTGCATCACATCAAGTCCCCTTACAATATTTGCATAGCCCCGGACTTAATGACGGTGTCGTGAACTTTTGTGAGGGAATGGGCTGTTATTTGATCTTTCCAGCTGCCATTATTTCTAACCACCCAACGACACCTAAAGTTCCCCCAAAATTTAACATCCAGTAACCAGCGGGAAACCCGCTATTCGGTCTTAGAATAAATCTTGACAATATTAGTATCGTGGATTGTTTAATAAAAATCAATACTATAAAATTGTGTACGCATTACGTATATATTATACGGAATTAGAAGTTCTGAAGATAGGAACTTAAATTTACATTTTTATTCTTAATTCCCAGCTTTTTGCGGATAGTTTCCCGGTGTTTATGAACGGTCAGGATTGAAACGTTCAATATTTCGGAGATTTCCTTGGACATAAGGCCATTTTTTATCATTTTGCAAATCTCCATCTCTCTTGGAGTTAGCTGGGAGTAGTTATTTCGGAGCTGATCCATAAAGGGTGAAGAAACAGTTTTCAGGCTGCTTTCTATATTATCCACATGCTTCTTGAGCCGATCATCGCAGTTTTCTCTAAGTCGTTGTATGGCAGGTATTATAACCCTGTCAATATTGGCCGCTATTTGCAGTTTGATGCTGTTTTTCTCATTCTCAATCTGGCTCAAGACCTCTCTCATGGCTATATTTTTCTGTTCGAGCGCCTCCCGTTCGCTACGCAGTTCATCTGTTCTCCGGCGCAGCTCCTTCTCGGCCCGCTTAAGATCGGTTATATCCATATTCAGCCCGAGAATACCTTTGATTTTGCCGCGATAGCGAATCGGCGCGATAATATTGTAAAAATACCCCTTCTCAGCGGCGAAGGAATAGTCCACCTCTCCCTCGACAGTTTCCCCGGAAAGGGCGCGGCGGTTGTTATCGAGCCATATCCGGCGGACATCCTCATTGAGTTCCGACTCCTCCACTGTTTTGCCGATCAAATCACCCCAGTGCATTCGACAGACTGAATTCTGCAAAATATATCTCCCCTCATCGTCGAGAGCGAAGAAATCGAACGGCAGGGATTCGATAGTCGAGCGCAACCATGTTTCGCTTTCGCGAAGAGCTTCCTCAGCCAGCATCCTTTCGGTGATATCGCGCAGGACGGTTACAATTCTGACCACTTTATTGCCGTCGCTGATGGGTATTTTTCGAGTTTCGGTGACGATTCGGCCGTATTCGATTTCGTTCGTTTCCACTGTAACCAGGATTTCGCCCGTTTCGAATACATTTTCGTACTCACTACGAATTTTGCTGTCCAGAAAAGGATAGACATCGAACAAATTGCTGTTTTGCAGATCCGAGGGCAGGCCCATTTTTTCATGCCAGTTACGCAGGGCCTTATTGCAGAGAAGGATTTTATAGTCGCGGTTTATTACATGAATCGAGTCGCCCATGGCGTCGATCGTGGTTCGGTATTGCATCTCGGACTCGCGCAGGGCTTCCTCGATGCGTTTTCTCTCGGTGATATCCCTGGCCACCACCTGAATCGCCGGTTTGCCATCATAGGAAAAAGGGCCTGAAGCCGCCTCGATATAGATCGGTTCACCATCGATTCGGTATATTATCTCCTCGAGAAAATCGGCCGGTTTATTTTCTATCGTAACCTTATTTATTCTCTCTTTCAAAATTGATTTATAATCGGAATGGACCAGATTGAATGCATTTCTGCCGATAATATCTTCCGGATTTTCGGCCCCGAACAATTTCAACGCCGCCTCATTCATGAATACAAATTTTTCATCCTGAATAACTATAATCGCATTCGGCGACAATTCGGCCATCATCCTGAAGCGTTCCTCGCTTTCGAGCAGCGCGCCGTGAGCCAGCTTACGCTCGGTGGTATCCCTGAAGAAGCCGACACTGTGTCTTACACCGTCGATATACTGAACCGCCCCGACAATATCGACATAGACAATACTCCCGTCTTTTTTGAGGCAGGGGATATCCTCGGCGACATAGTTCGGCATGCTCGAGTTGCGTTCGAACTCGGCGTGGATATCCTCGAGGCTTTCGACCGGATGAATATCATCGACCCCCATACCGACAAGTTCCTCGACCGAATAACCCAGCAATTTGCATATGGCCGGGTTGGCATAACGGAACCTGCGGCTCTCGTAGCCGGCAATCAGGATACCCTCACCCGAAGTCTCGAAGAGGATGCGGTATCTCTCGCCGCTTTCCTTCGCCTGTTGTTCGGAGCGCCTGCGCTCGGCAATTTCGCGTTTGAGTTTCTCGTTGGCGGCGATCAGCTCCGACGACCTCTCCCGAATCATTTCTTCGAGATTATCCCGGTGTTTTACCAATTCGGTTTCGATTTTTTTGCGCTCGGTGATATCGACGGCTATTCCGCGAAGCCCGATAACTTCGCCACCCTCGATAATGGGCGCCGAATAAATCAGGGTTGGGACAAGACTGCCATCCTTGTGAACCATATTATATTCACGATCGAGTGTTTTACCGCCGGCCAGTCTGGTGGCGAGATTGGCCACAATTCTATCCCTCTCCTTCTCGACCACCAGATCGAGGACATTGAGACCGGAATCCAAATCGTCCTGAGTATACCCAAAAGATTTCAGTCCATATTCATTTGTAAAGATGATTTTTCCCTCGATATCGATCTCGAAAACGGTTTGCGGCAAAAGCTCGGTCAGTTCCCTGAATTTTCTCTCGCTTTGCTGAAGAGCCTCCTCAGCCTCACGGCGCTCGGTAATGTCGCGGGCGATACCGCAAACACCGGTAATTACGCCATCGCGATCGTACATCGGAACCCTGATGACATGGAAGGTCCGCTGAATGCCTTTTACGGGAAAGGTGTGATCATCTTCGATTATTTCACCGGCCAGGACCCTTTTGTCAAGTTCGTGAACCGCCTCACCGACCTCGTTACCGAAAAGATGGAGAGCATCCTTTTGCACCAGATCGGCCGCAGACAACCCGAATAGCTTTTCCATGGCGCGGTTAATATGCACATATTGAAGATCCTGATTTTTAATAAAAATCGAATCCTGGGCCGAATCGAGGATTGTCCTGAAACGCTGTTCGCTAATCCGCAGGGCGGTCTCGGTCTCCACGCGGTCGGTGATATCCCGGACGAAAGCCAGATCCGCGGGCTGGCCCTTATATTTGGTTAAACCGGCGCTGAACTCAACCGCAATCCTGGTACCGTCCTTTCTTAACAGGGCCGATTCATAAACCGAAGGAACATCCTCCTTTTTCATGCGCCGGGTGTAAAAATCGGTAATTTTATCAAGTTCCTCGGGGGCTATATATTTGATGAACCGGGAATCGAGGATTTCGTCGATGGCATAACCAAGAAGTTCAGCCATATAGGTGTTAACAAACCTGACCCGCTCGTCCTGAAGAACGACAATACCGTCATTGGCCTGTTCGACCAGCGTGCGATAATTCTCCTCGCTCTCGAACAGGGCGGTTTCGGCCGCCTTTCTCTCTGTGATATCCTCGGTCATAATAACAACCCGTTCGACTTCGCCGGTATCGTCCTTGATCGCATAAAAATATTGCGACAACCATAGTTGTCTCCCGGTGGGATGATTATCGAACCTGACTTCGGGCACATAAAGATATCCGCCCTTTTCGTAAATTTCCCGGACCTTGTCTTTCAGCGGTCCCAGGTATTCGTCACGATGATCGAATTTCAGTTCCGGTCTCACCCTGTGGAGATGATCTTCTATTTCATCAGGGCTATATCCCCAGAGCCGTTTCCAGACCGAATTGCAGCTTAACAGCTGTCCGGTTTGGCTCCTGACCGAGATACCAAGGGGAGAATTCTCGATTATGGCCCGATTGAATTGCTCGCCGTACCGAAGAGCTTCTTCGGCCAGCCGCCGTTCGGTGATATCCCTCGCTATTACCTGGACAGCGATAACCTCGCCGTCTTTCTTCAGCAGGGTCGGATAAGCTTCCAGCCAGCGCGTTTCACCACCCATCATGAAATTGATAACTGTCGGCCTGTTGATTTCTCCGTGACGCGCCTTTTCCAGAAACCGCATAAGGCGCCCGGTTTCTTCATCGGACAACCCGCCGAAATCGAAAATCGTCTTGCCAATGGCCTGCTCCGGCGGCTCACCCGTGATACTGTCGGAAGCTTTGTTGCAGTCGATGATGGTACCTTCGAAATCAACTATCAAAATCGAATCGGGGGACGATTCGAAGAGCCGCCGGTAGTTTTCGCCCTTTTTAAGCTTGGCATCTTCGGCTTCTTTTCTGGCCGTAATGTCATAGGCTATAAGCAAAACCGCGGTGATCTTGCCGTCGTTATCGAAGTAAGGTTGAAGGCTGGTATCGAACCAGCGCCAGCCATTTCCCATAAAAGTCCTGGACTCATCGGTGAAGGGGTTTCCGGTATCGATAACTTCTCTGATTCTTTTGATCTGTCTGTCCGCGACTTCTTCGGGAAAGATATCCCATTGTGTCTGCCCGACAACATCCTCGGGTCTTTTTCCCAGAGCGCCGGCCGCTATTTCGTTTATAAATAAACATTTCCCTTCATAATCGAAAACGGCCATACTGGCCCGGATATTTTTTACCAGCATGCGATAATTTGTATCGAAATCACCATTATACTTTTCAGCCTGATGAAACCGGGCCTGCTGCCGTCGCAACTCGGTCAATTCCTCGATCAGCTGTTCTTTGGTTTTTTGGCTGTCATCCATCGCTGACTCTCCCACAATGCCGTCGGGAAATACATGTTAACGCGGGCTCAGTGTTTATTTTAACAGAAAAAAGGCTGATTTGCAAGCGTATTCGGACCTGTAACCGGCGCTTACGTTATTTTGCAGACAATACCGTCAGACCCTTAGAGCGGGTCCTTCTTTAGCGAAAGCTCATTGAGCTTCGGCCGTTTCGGGGGATATACCACATCCGCCTTCCCGCCCGACATCTCCTTGAGATGATTTATGGCGCCGTCGATCAGGAAATCGGGCGTCGAGGCGCCAGCCGACAAACCGACCACCCAGTCACGCCCGGGATGTTCCATGAACCACTCCTCCCTGATATCTTCGGCCGTGTTTATCAGATAACTGGCCTCGCAGATGGTCGCTGATATCTGGGCCAGCCGCTTGGAATTGGCCGATGTGCTCGATCCGACCACCAGCATCATATCCACCTGTGGCGCCAGATCCATAATCGCTGTCTGCCGCTGATTGGTGGCGTTGCAGATGGTGTTGAATACCTCCACCCGGGGGAATTTTTCACGCACGATTTTTTCTATTTTTTCAAAATCGGCCACGCGGGCGGTGGTCTGCGCCGTCAGCGCCAGTTTTCCGTCGGGTTCACCCAACCCATCCAGGGCGTCCTCCCCGGGAATGACATGAATACGGCCGGGCGCATGCCCGACAATACCGATGGTTTCGTCATGGTCGGGATCACCGTAATGAAGAATCCGATAACCGTTTTCGGCCAGCTTGTGTATGATATTGTGAATACGAATAACCAGCGGGCAAGTGGCATCGACCACCTCGAGACCCTTTGCCACCGCCTTGTTTATAATATCCGGTGAGGCCCCGTGAGCCGAAATAATCACCGTCCCCTTTTCGATATTGTCGATCGACGATGACTGCCCCAGCCCGGCCCTGTTGAATTTGTCGACAATGGCATCGTTGTGCACGATCTCGTTGAGGATGGTGACGGCGCCCGGTTTTGCCATATTATCTTCGGCAATCGATATGGCCCGACGGACCCCCATGCAAAATCCATAATAGCGGGCAATAATTATTTTTTTCAGTTTGATCATAAAATAACCGCAAAAATCAACTGTTTCCGAATGCCCGGCCGCAATGTCACCCGGCCGCCGTCACGAATTTGTCGATAAAAAACCGAGGCAACGACAGGTCGTCATCCAGTTCGGTGTGAAAGGAACTGACCAGGCAGTTACGATGCGACAGCAGGACGGGCGAATTATCATAAGTCGCCAGAACCGATATTCCGGGCGCATGGGCAATCACTTTCGGGGCGCGTATAAATGACGCTTTGAGAGGGGCGACGCACCCGTTGAGGCGGGCGTCGATTATGGTGTGGAAGGAATAAACCTGCCGCCCATAACCGTTGCGCCGGACGGAGATGTCGATAATTTTAAGGGGCCGGACCATAGCGTGATCGACCTCCCCGGCCAGCATAATCATACCGGCACAGGTTCCCCAGACCGGCTTGACCGAGCAATAACGCTTCAACGCCCCGCGCATATCAAACCGGTCGATTAGATTGCTCATGGTGGTCGATTCGCCGCCCGGAATAATCAGTCCGTCGATTTTCTCCAGTTGCGCCGCCGTACGTATCTCACTGGCGCCGGCGCCGAGCATCTCCAGATGTTCGAGGTGCCGTTCGAAATCGCCCTGCAGGGCGAGAACGCCGATGGTGAGATTATTATACATACCGATTCACAACGGGCGCGACCCGTGATTATCTGACCTGCAGCATTTCCTCATCCGGAATCGACGAGGCCGAGATACCCTTCATCGCCTCACCCAGACCGCGGCTGCAATCGGCAACGACTTTCGGATCCTTGTACTGCGTTACCGCCGTAACGATGGCGCGGCCGGTTTTCTCGGGATTGGACGATTTGAATATACCGCTTCCGACAAAAACCGATTCAGCGCCGAGTTTCATAACCAGCGCGGCATCGGCCGGAGTGGCGACTCCGCCCGCAGCAAAATTGGGAACCGGGAGCTTGCCCAGTTTGGCCACCATCTTAACCACCGTCAGCGGCGCCGACAGCTCCTTGGCAACGCCGTTGAGCTGTTCGTTGCTCATCGTGGTCAGGGCCTTCATGGCCGATGTGATCTCGCGCAAATGCCGAACCGCCTCGGAGACATCACCCGTCCCCGCCTCGCCCTTGGTGCGAATCATGGCGGCGCCTTCGGAAATACGCCTCAGCGCCTCCCCGAGATTGCGACAACCGCAGACAAATGGTACGTTGAATCGCCATTTGTCGACATGATATTTGTTGTCGGCGGGCGTCAGGACCTCAGATTCGTCGATAAAATCAACCTCGAGCGCCTGGAGAACCTCGGCCTCGGCAAAATGACCGATACGGCACTTGGCCATGACCGGAATACTTACCTGCTTTTTTATACCTTCGATAATATCGGGATCAGCCATACGGGCAACCCCGCCATCGGCCCTGATATCGGAAGGTACGCGCTCCAGAGCCATAACGGCCACGGCTCCGGCCTGTTCGGCGATCTTGGCCTGCTCGGGAGTGGTAACGTCCATAATGACGCCGCCCTTGAGCATCTCGGCCAGACCAACTCGAATTTTGTATTCTTTATTCTCGAAATTCATAGCATCATCTCCTAAAGACTTTAATTCAAGCCATCCCTTATAAAACGCCTTAAATCTTCCCCGTGTTCCGCCAACATCGGCGTTACTCCCCGGGCGTTATTAGCCGGCCTCGACATCAGTCTCGGCTCGACGCAAAATATTACTATATTCGGCGGGAAAAATCAACCCCATTGTCATCGAAATAACAGGGCAAAAAACGGCTTCTTTGAATAAACGCCATTCTGTGGAGGAGTTATGCCCCGGGATAAAACGGATAAAGATCGTATGCGGCGGGATCAGGTCGGACTGCGCCCGCCGCATTACGATTATCTGTAGAAAAGATATTACTTCTTATCTTTTAAAATAGCTTTATAGCGCGAGAAATTAGCGCGGGAAAGCGCCTTTTTGAAATGATCCTGTTCCTTGATCCAGAAATCGCGCATTTTGCAGTTTTTATAATGTTCGCAGCATTTGTCGCTTTCTACACAGAGATTAAGGGTAATCGGTCCGTCCATTGCTTCGATTACGTCAAGAAAAGTAATCTCCTTGGCCGGACGTGCAAGCCGGTAACCGCCGGTCACACCCTGGAACGAGACCAGGATTCCAGCCCAGGTGAGGTCCTTCAATATTTTGGCCAAAAATTCTCTCGGTATCGACTGCGCTTTAGCTACCTGACCGATGGATGCCAACTGCCCCTTGGGCAAACCGGCAAAGTGCATTACGGCTCTAAGTGCATAGTCGGCTTTTCGTGATAATTGCATAATGCCTTCCTTTTACAGTTTCTTGCCAATTGTTTACCATTTTATATACGCTCTAAAGGCATACAATATGGACATTTCTTAACAATTTTTCAAGCTTTTTTTTTCGTTTTGTTACATTTTTTTATAAAAACATCATTCCCAACCCAGTATCCTTCCGTAATTCTACCCTGTATAATCCGAACAATTATCATTCATTCCACTGTCATATTCCAATATTTCATGAATTATAAGGGAGAATGGACCGACAAAGCGGCCAAATTGAGGACTAAAATGACATATAATGTCTATAAATCCGCGTTAACCTCCGATTATTTTGATATTTACATCTCTCTTTTTCAACTGGGTCATGAAAAACTGCGGTTCGACGGCCAGTTCCTGGGGCATAACGCCGCGCCGGGTGATATTGCCGTTGCATGTCATCCAGGCGATTATGGCAACCGGGAAGGCGGTCATTCTCATCATCGAGGTCAAACCTGTCCGGGTATCCCGCCGGTCGACTATTTCATAAACCAGTTTTTTATCGGCGCCGTCCCTGACGCCTTCGAAGATAAGGCGCACCAGCACCATATCGGGATCGTCGAAACTTAGATTCTTTTCGAGAACCTTCCTGAACACCTTTCTCGGTTCCACCCTGGCCCCGTCGACTGTAACCTCACTCCGCGAACCGAGACCGATTTCGAGCATCGTCTTGAACAAACGGCAATGCCCCGGGTAACGAATCGTCTTGTAATCGAGAAAACCGACGACGCCTTTATACGTATCGGGCAGGGTCGATGTGCCACCCGATGTATAGAAAGCCTCCAGTTTGCCGATACCGTCGAATTCTATATCTTCCAGACCGGTCATGGGATTAACGGTCTTTTTGACGCCGTTATCCAGAATTACCACCGGCTCCCAGTATTCGTTGATCAATCCTTCCGAGGAAAACAGTATCTGGTAATTGAGTGGCGGGCGGGGATTCTGCGGCAGTCCCCCGACGCGGATTTTAAGGGCCTCGACTTTGTCGAACTCCTTTATTCCGGCGGCGGCGAGAACCGAGACCATACCCGGCGCCAGACCGCAGTCGGGTATCACCGTAACACCGGCCGCCTCCGCCTCTTCACTCATCGCGTACTGGGCGGCGACGACATCATTGTTGCCCCCGAGATCGAAGAAATGAGTTTTGGAATCTATGGCCGCCCGGGTCAGTCCGGGATTGTGCCGATAAGTAACGGCCGACACGCAGGCATCATACTCCTGCAGAATACCGGCCACCTCTTCCTCGTTGCCCGCATCAACTTTACCGGCAACAGTGATATTGTTTCCGTACTTACGGGCGATCTCTTCGGCCAGTTCGAGATCGAAGTCGTACAACCCGACTTTTTCCACACCCTCGGCGCGGCTTAAATCGTATGCCACCGCACGCCCCATCAATCCGGAACCTATAACCGCAAACTTCATTTCATTTATCCTCTTCCACAAAAAACAGTGCCAATTATAATATGGTACGGAGAAATTATCAATGGATAATTGTAAAAAATGCCGTTAAAATAATCTACATTATCAAATTTCAATAAATAAATCCATGCTAAATAAGCTGATAGCGCTTTCGAAGCATCCATTCGGCGGCCAAAGATAATATAAACAGCCCCAGGAGCCAGAGTTTATTCCATACTATGATCTCTTTTTGTAATGATACCGACACCGGGGCGGCGGCGATCATACCGAAAAGAGAATCAGCCTGATTTAACCTGTAAAATTCTCCTCCGGTAAGCATCGAAACCGCCGAGAGGGCGCCGAAATCGGGCCGTTGGCGGTATTCCTCGACAGAATAGCTCTCGAGGGCGATCTGGCCGGACGATTCCTTCATAACTTTACCGTCTTTTTCGACTTTTCCAGTATATTTGTATCTACCCGGTGATAATATGTCAAATTCAGCCCTGTACCGCCCCTCGCCTTCTTCCACCAGGCGGGCGATGGTCGAATCGGTGCTGTTTTCTCCGACCAGAGCGATATACCCGGAGGCCCCGGAAATCGGCCGGAACCCGAGATCATACACGAAGGCGCTGAATCCGACCCGTTCACCCCTCGTGTAAACCGTTTTGTCGGGGACTATTTTCACCGGATCGGACTCCTCCCCGACCGACAGCCAGTTGACGACACCATCCAGAAGCTGGCGGTATTCGGCGTCGTCATCGCCGAAGCCGTAGCCGAAAAAGGCCCAGTGCCAGAACGGCAGGGCGGCTACCGAGAGAACCCGTCCCGCACCGAACGAGCGCATGCCGATAATCGGTTTATCGACACCCTCGACAACCAGTCCGGCCGTCACCAGTATTTCGGAACCGGGGGTAACCGAATCGAGCGGCACCAGCGCCTCGAAATGGGGCAGTGTTTGCCAGGCCTCGCGTATAGCCTGCCGGTTTTCGGCAATACGGACCGCCGGATGGAACAGGTAATTTTCGACCGGGTGCCCGTTATATTTAAAATAAACCAGTTCGCCGTCTTTGCGATTGCTCGTAAACGGCAGCAAATCATCGAGCCAGCGCGGGAATGACCTTTTCATGTAATTTTCGCCCAGGAAAACCAGCATACTGCCGCCCTTATCTTTGAGAAACGACTCGAACAGGTTTTTTCGCGATTTCAGCTTATCGGTGTCTATATCATACAGAATAATCAAATCATAGCGGTTCAAATCGGCCTGATTGTCAGGCATACGACCGTTCAAATAGCCGCCGCCCTTGCGGTAAACAACCTCGACCGGATCGATCGATTCCGAGCGGCTCAGGAAACGTTTGAGAAACGCATACTCCCAGTCGAGCCGATCGGCGACAAGCAGGACATTCAGACGGCTCTTGCGCACCGTCATCGAAAACGAACGGCTGTTGTTGTCATCCGATAATTCGTCCTTTATTCCCTGCACACTCACCCTGAATGTCTGTTGACCCGGTTTCTCCGGCGTTATTTTAAGCGGTATTTCGCGCCTCATGTTGCCGGCCGGTAGCGTAATATTCTCACTGCTTAGCACTTTTTGGCCGCTTCGTATTTCGACCATAGCGCGATCCTCATCCATTCCCTGCCATTCCAGATGCACCGTCACGGTGGTCGGTTTACCGGCAAAAACGACCCGGTTGTAATCCAGCGATGAAACCGCGACATCCTTCTCCCCGGTTTCTGTACCGACACCGAGCGTATAAATCGGTGCCCGCACATGCAGGGCCGCCTCGGCCGGCGCGGCGCCGCTGTTCGAAATACCGTCGGTAACCAGCAGCCACGCCTCGGACGGCTCGGCGATTTCCTTATTCGACAGTTCATCCAGTGCTCCGCCTATACCGGTGCGGTCGGGATCGACCGTGTCGGCATCGTTTATCAGTCCGCCCGCAAACGGTTCGACGACAAAATCGAAAGCATCGGCAAAACGGCGAAAATCATCCGAGGAGAACAACGAATCGACACGCCCGGCGCGGCTTCGGCCGTCCTCTTCTATGTTCATGCTGTTGGATTTATCGAGAAGGACGGTCAGTTTCGGCTTACGTTCGTACTCGCGCCGATACGAAACAACCGGCTCGAAAAGCGCCAAAAACAGCGCCAGCAGGGCCATTACGCGCAGTGATGTGAGCAATATCCTGATACCGGTCGAGAGCGGTGGATTGGTGCGGCGATACAGATAAACGGCAAATAAAATAAATAAGACAAGAAACAGCGCCGTCAAAAAGGGCTGACCGGTCAGAAAATTTATCGAGAGTTCTTTTATTCCAAACATATATTATTATACAGATGCATTAACAAAATGAGGCTATATTGATCCTTCCGACCACCTAAGAGGCCCGGGAAGTGGAAAATTCCACCATGCCGGAAAGCGATTTATAATAGACGGAGTCCTTGAGACCCCTGACCATATCAAGTCCCTCGTTGGCGATTTCAACCGCCCGCCGCTGGGCGTAATCGATGCCGCCGGCTTCACTGACATAATTCAAAATAGTCCGGAACCCGCCCCGGTCGATACCATTGCCGAGAATTTTCAGAATTTCCTTCTGCTTGCCCTTGTCGCCGTTGCGAAGGGTGTAAATCAGCGGCAATGTGACTTTACCGGTGATAACATCATTACCCGGCTCCTTGCCGGTCACATCGGCGTCGCCGACAAAATCAAGCAGATCATCGGCTATCTGGAAAGCCATCCCGACTTTCTCGCCGAATGAGGCGAATTTCTGCCTGTTCTTGCCGTTTATTCCGGCCAGAATCGGCCCGGCTTCGCATGAAACCGCAAAAAGCGATGCCGTTTTATCCGCAATAATCTTCAGATACTCATCCTCGGAAAGATCATAATTCGAAGTCTCCTCCACCTGCCGCAGTTCGCCTACCGAAACCCGCTCGGTCGCCTTAGAAATGGCCGACACCAACTCGATCGACTCGGCCGTAACCATCATGCGAAAAGCCTTGGCAAAGAGATAGTCGCCCATCAGGACCGCCACCAGGTTGGTCCACTTGAAATTAACCGTCTCCAGCCCGCGCCGCATATCGGAATCATCGACCACATCGTCATGAAGCAATGTCGCGGTGTGGATAAGTTCGATGGCCAGCGAGGCCGATATCGTATGTTCGGTGTAAAATTCGGCCGCCCGCGACAGCAGGAACATCATCGCCGGACGCATTCGCTTACCCTTGGAGCGCATAAGGTGCTGGGCGATCGAGGTAATCAGGGGCGTGTCGCCCTTGAGGCAATCGGCCAGTTTTTTGTCGAATATGTTAAGGTCGTCCTCGACCGGATGAATCAGAGTTTTGAGCCTGTTTTTATCCATATTAATTGAATTACGCTGCTATTCCCTAAAGCTGTAACAAATCATAAACATTTTTAATAATACCCGAAAGACAGGGGTATGTCAAACTAATTATTGGAAACGCGATGGACAGCTTCTACGATATGGTCCGAAATTGTCAGATCGGCGAGGATGTCATGACGCCAAGACTTTTTTTGGCCACCACCCGCCAGTAATAGGCGGTCCCGGGACTCAGCACCCCCGGCTCATAGGCGGCGAAACCGATATTCCAAGCCGCCAGTGGCGTTTCCAATGATGTTCCGAAACATACGTCATAAACCAGCGTATCATCGCCCGGATCGCTGCATGACCAGCGAAGTATCGAATTTATCGACTGTCCGGTCGAGTTGTCGGGCGGCGTGTTGTATGAGCTTGCTATCACCGGCACCGACGGCGGAGTGTGTACCTGCCCGCCCAGATTGTGGTCCTCGGAGCAGTTCACGCCCGCCAAACAGACAAGCAACGATATAAAAACAAAATATATCAAACCGACCGAATGCATTTCTCCCTCCGCATCGAACGATTTATAATAATTAATCATAGACTGTATTAATTACCATTAGGCAATAACCGGACAAATGTCAAGCCCGGACATTAAGTTTGGTATTTCGCCAAATGACCTGAAACAACCGGACATTCCAGCCAACCGGCTATTTCTTTCGCCTTTTGCGCGGGATATAATTAGGCGGGCGGACAATGGTGTCCCGTTTCCATTTTTTATCGTCGGTTTCGGGATAATCGAGAATATAATGCAGACCGCGCGATTCTTTTCGCCGTGTCGCCGAGCGAACAATAAGATCGGCAATCGTGGCGATATTGCGCAGTTCGATGATGCTGTATGATACCGGTTGCGTGTAATAGTAAGAATTTATCGCGTTGAGAATCATCCGCACCCTCTGAGCGGCCATTTTGAGACGGTCGGTGGAACGGACAATACCCAGAAAATCGGACATAAGGCGGTTTAACGAACGGCGGTCATGCGACAAGACGACTTTTTCCTTTTTCTGAAAAATCGACGAGGCCAGCCACTGTTCGGCCGGAGGTGAATCGGGAAACTTGTTTTTCCGGATAAATTTAACCGAGTCGTCGGCCGCAAAATCGGCCATAACGACCGCCTCGAGAAGCGAATTGCTGGCCAGCCGGTTGGCCCCGTGCATACCGGTGAAAGCCGACTCGCCGCAAACATACATCCCCTCGATATCGGTCCGGCCGCGAACATCGGCAACGACCCCGCCGCATTCATAGTGCGCGGCCGGGACAACCGGGATCGGCCCGCTGAGAATATCGAAACCGCGCCGCTTGCATTCCTTGTAAATATTCGGGAAGCGTTTTTTCACGAAAGCACCATCGAGATGGCTGACATCGAGATGGACAAAATCCTCGCCGGACAATTTCAACTCGGTGTCGATCGCCCGGGCGACAACATCGCGCGGCGCCAGCTCTTTAAGCTTATGATATTTCTGCATAAAACGCTTGCCGTCGGCGGTTTTCAGGATACCGCCTTCGCCCCTGACCGCTTCGGATATCAAGAACGGCCACCGTCCTGGATTATACAGGGTGGTCGGATGAAATTGAACGAACTCGAGATTGCCGACCCTGGCCCCGGCCCTGTAAGCCATCGCCATACCGTCACCGGTGGCAATCTTCGGGTTGGTGGTGTTGTAATAGACCTGGCCGATACCGCCGGTTGCCAGTAATGTTACCGGGGCATAGAAACTGTTAAATTCGCGGTCGCGGGCGGTGAAAGTATAACACCCGCCGCAGCGCCGACGTCCCTTGTGGACGTATGTTATCAGATCGAGCGCGATAGTGTCCTTGAAAATATCGACATTGCCACTATGGCGGCAGGCGCTTAGAACCGCCCGTTCGATTTCGCGGCCGGTCAGATCCGCCGCATGCACCACCCGGTTGGTGGAATGACCGCCCTCGCGGCCAAGATCGTAGCCATCCTCTTTCCGGGTAAATTTGACACCGATCGAAACCAGCTTCTGGATCGCCGACGGCCCCGACCGGACGATACTTGAGACGACATCTTCATGACACAACCCGGCTCCGCAAACAAGCGTATCCGAGATGTGCGACTCGAAACTGTCGGTTCCCGAAACCACGCTGGCGATACCGCCCTGCGCATAGTTGGTGTTGGATGCGGTCTCGCTCTTTTTGGTGATGACCGCCACCTTTTTATCCGGCATCAACCCGGCCACTTTCTGTGCGAAAAACAGGCCGGCAATGCCTGACCCGATTATGATAAAATCGTAATTTCGTTCCATCTATTCTTCAACCATTTTTTCAATGGCATGACACAACCTGTCATACCCGGATGTAAAATTCAGCTTAAGATCAAGATAATACAACGGCTGTCCAAAATCAAAACTTCTTAGCTTCACATAATCTTTATAAGTAGTTACGACATATTCCGGCTCGAAGCGACCGATATCGCTCATAATAGCGGCGGCATCGGCCGGCCGGTAACTGCAGTGATCCGAAAACTGCCTGTGCCCCACGATATTGGAGAATCGTCCCTGAAGATGATCGAGCAACGATGCATAACCGCCAATACCGGCGAAAAAATAAATTTTGTTGTCGGCGAGGTCGTCCACCGCCATTTTCTCCGCTTTCGAAACCGCATTTTCGTTGTAATACTCGACCCCGGCGATAACCTTATCGCCGTACTGCTCCTCCACCCGGCGGCTGAAACCGTCGGCAACACTGCCGAAATTGGATTTTGTAAAAATAATCGCGTCGGCCCGATCAGCGGCGTCGAGCCCCTCACGCAGTGTTCCCAGCGGAAAAACGGATTCTTTTCGGAGATCCAGACCGGCTTCCATGAGAAGAATATTAAAATCACGGTGAAGGCGTATATGCTGATAACCGTCATCTACGAGAATGACATCGAGATCGTGCTTTTCGTCAAGCATCCGGGCGGCCTCGGATTTTGATTTTGAAACCGAAAAATACGCTTCGGGTAATTCGAAAGCCAGCACCAGCACCTCGTCACCGAGATCGAGAACACTCCCCGAAACAAGTTCCGAACCGGCTCCCATGATATCTTTTTCGAACCGGCGGCCATAACCCGACGATACCACCCCGACCCGTTTCCCCGACTCGATCAGATGTTTTCCCAGCGCGATAACCATCGGCGTCTTGCCGGTCCCCCCGACCGTCAGGTTGCCGACCGAAATAACCGCGGCCCTCGTTCGCACCGTCGGATTATTCAGCATCAGCACCACGCTCCGGCCGAGCCGGTAGGCGACGGATATAATCCATAGTACAAACAACACCGGCCAATAGAGCGGATTGCTCCGGGTGTTAATTATTTTATGCCAGATTTTTTGCATGTGTGTCCATGCTCTTTAGAATAATTCGCGCCGTCCGGTCGGCCCGCGACGATCCGGCCGCGGCGGATGTTTTTCCTTCGAATTTCAGCTCACCCCTGAAAAATAAAAGCAGTTTTCTTGTCAATTGTTCACCGTCGGACACCTGCGCGCCGAATTTCTCCGCGAGAATATATTCCGAGCTGTCGATGACATTGTCGATCGACGGGCCGTAGAGCACCGGTATCCCGGCCCAGACCGGCTCCAGAATATTATGTCCGCCGATATCGACCAGTGTCCCCCCGACAAAGGCAATATCCGACAAATAGTACAGGTCGTTGAGGACCCCTATTTTATCCACGATCAAAACACGGCAATTGTCACGATTCTCATTCATTTTCGAATATAAGCAGTAATCGAGATTACGTTCGGCGGCCATGCCGGCGATACTGTCAATATGCTCGAGATGCCGCGGGACGAGTATCATTCGTAACTCCGGGATTTCGGCCGCCATCTTCGCGTATGTGTCGAGTACGATTTCATTTTCGCCGTTGCGGGTCGAGCCGGCGATGAATATTTTCGTTCCCGATTCGAACGGCAGTTCCCCGGCAAGTTGCCGCCTTTTATCTTCCGGCATACTGACAACCGGCGCATCGAATTTCATATTACCGACCACCTCGATTTTATGGCGGTCCGCCCCCAGCCCGATATACCGATCGCAATCGGCCTCGCTCTGGAGCGCCATAAATGTATAATTTTCGAATAGCCGCCGCATACCCGAAACGGCCATGTGGTATCTATTATACGCCCTTTCCGACAGACGGCCGTTGGCAAGAAAAATCGGCGTTTTATTTCGGCCCAGCGCCATAATCGTGTTGGGCCATATTTCGGTTTCGATAAAAACCGCCCCGGCGGGGCGGACAACACGGAAAAAACGCCTGAGCGGCGAACGGTAATCAAGCGGAAGATAACCGACCGAGATATTTTCGTCGGCCAGTTCGAGCGCCTTTTTGTACCCCGTCTCGGTCATTACGGTAAGATATAACTTTAATTTGCCGTCGATACTTCGCAACCTGTCGATCAGTATCCCGAGTACTTTGACCTCGCCCATGGACGACGCGTGGAGCCAGATATCGACCGGCTTACCGCCGGCCGGAACATGCCGGAACCCGAGCCGCTGTTTCCATTTGATGGAACCGGTCAATGACATTATAAACGTGCACGGCAGGGTCACATAATAAATCAGGAAAGCTATGATTTTATAGACTATCAGCAATTGACAATCCTCATTATCGCCTCGGCCGCTTTAGCCGATGCCCCCGACTCGGCAAGTTTCTCCGTTATTGAATTTAATTGATTGATGACCCCGCGACAATACTTATCATCCTGCAAAAATTTATCAGCCTCGGCGGCGATATTTTCGGGCCGGGCCTCACCCTGGATAAGCTCCGGGACGATTTTTTTCCCGGCGGAGATATTTATCAGCGCAATCATGGTCAGTTTCACCAGCCGGCGGGCAATCATGTAGGTGATCATACCGGTCCTGTAGATGACGATCATGGGGCGGCCGATGATACCGGTTTCGAGCGTGGCCGTGCCCGATGACGTGACCACCAGGCGGCTCTCGGCAATCAACTGCCGTGTCCGACCCTTGATTACTTCTATGGGTGTCCGGCTTTGTTTCATGTAAGCGTCATAATCGATATTACCCTCGACCGCGGCAACCGCAAAACGATAATCCCCTCTCTGCGATAAAATTTCGGCCGACTTTATGAGGGTCGGAAGCATCCGCTGTACCTCCTGCGGACGCGACCCCGGCATCAGCAGTATTAGATTGGAATCCGGGTTGTACGGCGCCTTTATATATTGCGGATCGATATCGTCTAGTAAATAATGGCCGACAAATTCATTCGGGACACCGGCTTTGTCGTAGATATCGGTCTCGAACGGAAGGATCAGCAGCATCTTATCGACCAGCCGTTTTATCTGCTCGATACGGCCGCTCGCCCAGGCCCATACCTGCGGCGAAATATAATATATGATCGGTATGCCCAGCGGCTTGATCCGTTCCGCCAGCCGCAGATTGAAACCGGGATAGTCAATCAGGATCACCGCTTTGGGTCGTCTCTCCTCGATCATCCTGACCGCATCACGAAGAATTTTCTTGAAAAAAAAGGCCTTCTTTGCCACCTCCCAGAAACCGAGCACGGCCAGTTCGGAACCATCGACAAGCTGTTCCTGCCCGGCCCGGCGCATCCGCTCACCGCCCAGCCCCAGAAACAGAAAATTCTCGTTTTTATTCTTGAGTTCGTTCAATAAAAGCGAACCGGCGATGTCCCCCGAGGGATCGCCGGCTGAGATAAAAATCGGGATATTATTAGCTGACATCTCCGGCGACCATCCCGTTTACTCCGATTCGGTCGATCTCGACCGCCACCCGCAGCGCCTCGGCCGCGTCGGCCGCCGACACCTCGGGCGCCGTACCCTCGGATACCGCCCTGACAAAAGCGGTCAGTTCGGCGCAAAGCATATCGTCATCTTTCGCCCCGGCCTTGTTATAAACCAGTGTATGCCCCGACTTTCCGAGCGGGATACGCATCCCGCCGCCCTCGTCGTTCTCGCCGCCGAGCCGGTAAATATCGGCCTGTTTGGCGGCCAGATCGAGAGAATAGTAACCTGATTTCTGGAATATTCGCAGTTTTCGCATAGCGTGAAGAGAGATACGGCTGGCGGTCAGATTGGCCACCGCGCCGTTCTCGAAAGTCAGCCGGGCATTGGCGATATCGTCATTATCCGAAACCACCGCCACCGCCGCCGCTTCGATACGATTCACTTTCGACTGGATGAGATGCAGGGCCAGGTCGATATCATGTATCATCAAATCGAGAACCACCGCCACATCGGTCCCGCGGGGATCGAACGCGGCCAGCCTATGAGCCTCGATAAACCGGGGTGCAATATTATATTTTTTCAGCGCCTGAACAGCCGGGTTAAAACGCTCGATATGCCCCACCGTAAGGATAACCTTGTTTTCCCCGGCACATTTTATCAGCGCCTCGGCCTGTTCGACCGTGCTCGTGATCGGTTTCTCCACCAGGCAATGAATATGCTCGTTGAGCAGTTTCTCGGCAACCTCGTGATGATTGGTTGTCGGTGTCACCACCGAGACCGCCTCGACTTTGCCGAAAACATCCTCGATGCGCTCGAAAGCGGTCACATCCAGATCATCCGCCACCTTGCGGCATTTCTCCCGGTCGGTGTCGAAAACACCGATCAGCTCCGATTCTTTTATGGTATTGTACCAGCGGGCATGGTGCCGTCCCAGATGCCCGACCCCGATTACAGCCGTTTTTATTTTATTCATGAGATAGATCTTTTTGGTTTTCGTTTAAGTTACGGGATACCGTTACTTAACCATCCCCCGTGTGGAGTTCGCTATGAAATCGAGAATAACCTTGACCTCATCGGTCGGCTCGATTTCCGCCTTGATTCTTTCGACCGCCTGCGTGGTGTTGAGTTTCGAGAAAAACAGCAGCTTGTAAACCTTCTCGAGCCGGCGGATGGTCTCTTTTTCGAATCCCCGCCGATGCAGTCCTATGGAATTGAGTCCGACCACCTTAATCGGATAACCGGCCACAAGCGAATACGGGCAGATATCCTGTTGCACCCGATACCCGCCGCCGACCATGCTGTGGGCACCGATTTTAACGAACTGGTGAATCGGGACGATCCCGCCGATCGTCACATAGTCGCCGATCTCGACATGCCCGGCGACATTGACCGAGTTGGCCATAATCACATTATCGCCGACATAACAGTCATGCGCCAGGTGCGCATAGGCCATAATCAGGCAGTTTTTCCCGACCACCGTCTCTTTGCTGTGGGCGGTGCCGCGGTTGAGCATGGCATACTCGCGGATAACCGTCTTCTCGCCGATATAAAGCCGCGTCTTCTCGTCTTTGAATTTTAAATCCTGTGGGACGGTCCCAAGCACCGCACCGTGAAATAATTTTACATCATCCGCCAATTCGGTATAACGGGCCACCAGACAGTTGGCTCCGATTACGACATTGTTTCCGATCTTCGTATCCGCTTCCACGATCGCATGCGGCCCGATGGAAACATTTTCGCCCAGAACAGCGCTCTTGTCGATTATCGCCGTCGAATGTATATCACTCATTTTTATCTACTACCATTGCTTTAAGTTCTGCTTCGGCGACAAGTTTGTCGTCAATATATGTCTTCCCGCTCATCTTGCATGTGTTCCGCCGGAACATAAGCATCTCCAGCTCGAAACGAAGGGTATCGCCCGGCGTCACTTGCTGGCGGAATTTCACTTTGTCTATACCGAGGAAGAAAACCAGCTTGCCTTCCGGATTCTTGATCGCTTCGAGCATCAAAACACCGCCCGCCTGGGCCATCGCCTCGATTATCAGAACACCCGGCATCACCGGATAACCCGGGAAATGACCCTGGAAAAACGGCTCGTTGGCGGTAACGTTTTTGATCGCCACCACCCGTTTCTCCGGTTCCAGTTCGAGAATACGATCGACCAGGAGCATGGGATAACGGTGGGGCATTATTTTCATAATACCGCCGATATCCAGAAATGCCTTGGCTCCCTGACTGCGATATTTCTTGACCAGTTTTTTCTTCTTGTAGAGCGCGCGCAGTTTTTTGACCAGTTCCACATTCGCCTTGTGCCCGGAACGCGCGCAAAGGAAATGACCTTTTATCGGCACACCGAGAAGAAAAAGGTCGCCGATAAGATCGAGCGCCTTGTGCCGAACCGGCTCATTATAAAAACGAAGCGGGATATCGTTGATGATGCCGGTGCTACCGACATACGCTTCATCCTTGAGATCAAGCGCCTTGCGGATCCGGTCGATCTCCACCTGTCCCTTATCGGAATCGTAAATCACGATGGCATTGTCGATACTGCCGCCCTTGATGAGCCCGGCGTTGCGAAGCATCTCGATTTCCGAGAGAAAACAAAATGTCCTCGATGGTGCGAACTCCTCGACAAACTCATCCTCCAGATCGATCAGTGTCGTGTACTGCGTCCCGAGGGCCGGATTCTTGTAATCAACCATGAAAGTTATCCGAAATGTATCGGAGGGCGTAACGACGATATCGACCGCCCGATCCGGCTCCGAATAAGACATGGTCGAGTCGATCTCGAGATACTCTCTCTCGGCATCCTGCGTCTCCAGCCCGGCCCCGAGCAGTTTCTCGACATAAGGCAGCGCCGAGCCGTCACCGACCGGCGGTTCGTTGGAGGTCAGTTCGATTTCGAGATTGTCGATTTGAAGCCCCGATATGGCCGCCAGAACATGTTCCACAGTGTAAACCTTGGCCTCGCCGTCGGCAAGCGTCGTCCCGCGCGAGATGTCGACCACATGATCGATATCGGCGATAACCGAGGGGTGCCCCTCGATATCGGTGCGGACAAAACGTACCCCGCTGTTCGGCGGAGCCGGTTTGAACGTTATCCTGACATGGTTTCCGGTGTGCAGCCCGGTTCCTTCGAGCGCCGCCGGTTTCTTAATCGTTCTTTGTTTATCAAGCATATTTTATCCTCGTAAAGACGGATTATACAAATAAGCACCCTGTTTATCAAGCTAAAAAACAGACGCTTCAATCGACCCTCATAGATCGACAAGGCTCTTGCTGATATGGAGTTTGCGTATAAGCCGGGGATATTCCCTGATCATTTTCTTCTCGGCTTCGGCAAACCCTTCCATAATAGGTATTCCCATTCTCAACAGGGTCCGCACAATGTCGGCGGTCGGACGCTCATAATGTTGAGCAAATTCCTTCAATTTCGCTTTGAGTTCAAAGGAAATAAACAGGTTCAGGCAATGCTCCCCCTTCATTTTTTGCAACGATTTTTTCTCCATGAGCTTCTCCTTTTTTTAATGATACTTCCAGTGGCCGATCAAAACCTGCGGCGTTCGTATAACTATTTTATATTTTATCTTGAGGATCCTTATAATCCGGCTCCAGGTCTCGCGTTCATCCTTTCCCTCGATCAGGCTGTCGATTTCATCTCTGAAAGGCGAACTGCATATCGGGCAGTTTTCGTGGGTATCGACTGAAATATCGAATTGCGACCGGGCAAATCCCGACAGTATCTTTTTCAGTCTGTTCAGTGTCCGACGGTGAAACATCTCAACCCGTGATATTTTTATATCCAGGGCACGGGCAATCTCCCGCTCGGTTTGACCTCGATAATAATACCTGTGGATAAATTCCCGTTCGGACGCGGAGAGTTTCTCGATTGCGCCGCGAACCTCATGAATAATGCGATAATTCGGCCGGATCGGATCGACATAAATCGGAACCTGACCCGATTCATAGCCCCGGTCGGCAAGCCAGAAACGATAGATTATTCTGCTGTTTTTATACATGGCCCTCCTTTCGCTCGTGCAAAAAGAGGGTTATAAACGCTTTTATTTCAAGGATATCCGGATCAGATTAGATTATGTGACATCGTCATATAGACATCACATGACTCACTTTTTTATTTTTTCACCATTCGCTATTAGTAAACATGAACGGGCACATCGGAATACATCGCGGCGGTCGCTTTGATATTCAACAATCCGTCCTTATCGATTCGGTTCAATTTGCCGTCCGGGGTGCCCCGATCAAGTGAGTAAATGTGAACTTCTTTCGGTCTGATTTCGTCGATTTTCTGCGCCCATTTTTCGATATGCCGCTTATCGCCGTTGCCGTGCTCTCCCCCGGTGAAAAGCGCCTGTATCGTAATATCCTTCATCTTTTTCAAACCTTCGAGTACTTCGGAGTACTTGATATCCCTGTGCGGCCGGTTAAAATTAATGAAATTCTTCTCGTCGCCGGCATCGAGCTTCATAAAACAAACATCGAGCCGCCCCAGTGCCTCGAGTATCTCCGCTCTCGTGACCAGCGCCGAGTTACTCAGAATAGCCAGCCGGGCCCGTGGGGCGAGCCGCTCTTTCACTTTTCTCACTTCATCGACAATCGCTCCGAATTGCGGATGCAAAGTCGGTTCGCCGTTGCCCGAAAATGTCACATACGATACCGCCGGATATTCATCCAGACCGTCCTCCAGCGCCCGAACGACATCCTCGACCGACGGCATATCTTCGCCGTTCCATGTCGATTTATACCCTTTGGCCGGCGTAAATCCATACTGGCAATAGGCGCAGTTGAACGGGCAGGCCTTGTAGCCGGTGGGAAGGAGATTTATACCCAGTGATGAGCCGAGACGACGCGAGTCGACCGGCCCGTAAATTATTCCATTTTGTAGGCCAAGCAATCTGCTCATTTTATGATATTCCCAAATATTTCTTTCAAAACCTCAACTTTTTCATAAATTTAGCATAAACATAATTAAAGTCAATGACCGGAGATATGAATTAACTTATATAGAATGTACCGGCGGAGTAAATTATGGATGAAGAAAAAACAACGCAGAAAGGCTGTGATTCCGGAAACATTATCGGCGGAATAATAGTCGCCGGAATCGGCGCCCTGTTTCTCCTGATCAATATGGACATCCTGCCCGGACTGGATAAAACCTGGCCCGTATTTATCGTCATTGTCGGGCTGGCCCTGATCATCGGTTCGCTATTCGGCAAAGACTCGAAAGCGAACGATTAGGAGAACGACCCCTGGATACGAATCAGCCATACAGATATCCGGTCGAACCGCCGGACAAAAATAACTCCCTGCCGTTGCCGGAGTCGGAGACACTCCGTATCAGCAAATTATCCTATATTACTTTTTTTTACTTTATAATCGTCCAGCCGGCGCTTGCGGTGATCTTTATGGGCGACCCGGCCGAAATACTGGAACAACTGGCCATATCCCCCATTTTACTGCTCTACATGCCGACCATTGTTTTTCAATGGTTGTTGTTCGCCCTGATACTCGTTACCGTTTACCGCGAAAGAACCGGATTGAAAGGAATCGGGTTTACCGGAATCAGACTTATTCACTTCATGTGGGCGATCGCTTTTCTTCTGATATCCAACTTCCTGCTATCCATTCTCGCCCTCGGTTTGAGTTATTTCGGTATCGAGATTCCCGGCGAACTGGGGCTTATTCTGCCCGGGACGACGGTCGAGAGAATTTTCTGGGTGGTTCTGTCGCTGACGGCGGGAATTGTCGAGGAGACGATTTTCCGCGGTTATCTTATCACCCGGATTAAACAGTTCGGGCGCCTCAAAAGCTGGCTGATACCGATCGTTATTTCATCGCTCGCCTTCGGCTCGGGACACACCTATCAGGGGCTGGGCGGTTTTATTCTTATCAGTATCTACGGGGCCATGTATGCGTTTCTGTTCATTCGCACCAAATCTCTATGGCCCTGCATTATCGCGCATTTCTTCCAGGATTTCTCGGCTATCTTCTATCCCTATCAATCGTAGATTATTTAACAACCGGCGGCGGGCCGCCCTTGTACAAATAGTTGATCAGGTACGTAACATCGAGCAGATTAATGGCGCCGTCCGAATTGACGTCACCGGCATACTCTCCCGGCGACGGGCCGCCCTTGTATAAGTAGTTGATCAGAAATGTAATATCCAGAATATTGATTGAACCGTCGGCATTGGCGTCGCCCTTCACCTGTAACGTCTGGGAAACATACCCGGTCTTCACGAACGGCATATAATCCATATAGCCCGCGTTGACATTCAAATTTTTGCCCGAGAAAGAGACCGTATCGAGTATATTGGTTCCTGTCCCGGATTGGTGCCGGAAATATATATTGATGATCCGGCCGTAACCCGGTTCGAGAGGCGGACCCTGACCCGTTACAGCCGGGACAAACGAAAAAGCCGCGTATCCCTCGTATGGGCTCAAAGCGGTCATTTTCACCTGCTCGAAATAATCGGTTCGGCACGAATCGGTATCGAAATCGAGATATTCCAGTTGCAGCGGGCCGCCGTATGAAATCGGCAGCGTAAAATATTCCACCGGGTGCGCATTTTTTAGATAAATCGACATTTTTATCGTGTCGCCGGGCGTTGATACTATCTCCGGCATATAAAGCGTATCGGCCAGAACCGCGATCATCATTTTCCTGTTACGGTTGTGCCATCCATCGGGGAGAAGGTTCATCAAACCGACATCGTAAACGCCGCCCTCGGAATACACATGCACCGGGTCGGGAACGGTCACCGTGTCGCCGTCGCCGAACCGCCAGCGCCATTCCGTGGCGCCGATCGAACTGTCGCTGAACTGCACCTCCAGCGGCGCAAAACCAAGCGGACTGTCGGCATAAAAATCGACATAGGGACGGCTGTGATTGTTGAAGGCCATATTGTACGTATCCCAGTTTGATGTCGTCAGATCGTTCTTGTACGAAAAACGATAATAGATCATGATATCAAAAGCAGGCTCGTTGCCAAGCGACACCCAGCCCGACACCAGATCATAACAATACTCATCGTCGGCCAGCCGGACACCGTCGGCGACAACCGAATCGATTCCCTGCAACGGATGTTTACGGGTGTAAAACAGCTTGCGGTCGCTTGAAGTATAAACCGTATCGACAAACAACTCGACCCCGTCGCCGTCGATATCTATCCATGCCATCGCCTCGACCACCGTCTCCGGACCCGCTCTCCAGACAGGATCGGATGAAAGACTGTCGCCCAGATTTTCATACACGCGCGGCCTGTCCCACCATCGCCCGGCAGCCAGATCATCATCGCCGTCATTGTCGTAGTCATAAAGAGAAATCGCCGAACCGTAACCGCCGTCCCCCGACCGCCAGGTCGGGAAACCATACAAATTACCTGCCCCATCATTATAATAAACACGGTAATATCCCTGCCCGCCATTCTGATAGTTGAAGGCGACAATCAGATCCAGCCAGCCGTCACCGTTGATGTCCCCGAATATAACCGTGTTGGCCGAACTGGCCATCGTCGACCACCACGACGGGCTGGTTTCGATGACGCCGTTGTCATTGTAATAAACCTCGGCCGCCTTGTCGTCATAGCAAAAAGCGAGGTCGAGATCGCCGTCGTTGTCCACATCGCCCCATGTAACATCCATCGCCTCGGTTGTCGTTGCCGACTGCCACCCGGGTGTAGTCTGCAATTCGCCGTCAATATTATAGTAGATATAATCGTGCTGCGCCGGGCCGCCGTAGGACATCCCGGTCGCAAAAGCAAGATCAAGATCACCGTCGCCGTCGGCATCGCCGAAGGCGCACGAAAACGTAAACACGCTGTCGCCCGGATGCCAGTCGGGAACGGTGTTGGGCAGGCCGTCCATATTAAGATACAGGTCCGATCGGTTCATGGTGCTGAAGCCGCCCGTACCCAGAAAATTCGCCGCGGCCAGATCGGGATAACCGTTATCGTCGATATCCCCCACCGCGCAGTGCCCGGAATACTCGGCATTGGATGAGTACCACGAAGCCGACTGCGGCAGTTCGCCGTATTTCGACAGGTAAATAAAATTCTGCGCCAGCACGATATCGTTGCCGTTGGAAAAAAAGGCATCGATGTAGCCGTCGTTATTGCAGTCTTCCCAGATCATCCCGGTCGAATAGACATCCCACTCTGATGATTCCCAGAATGTGGTATCATCCAGCGGTACCTGCGCGGGAGCTCCCGAAAAAATAAGTACAAAGAGAAAAACAGACGATAACAACGTCTTATTCATCTTCCCCACCTCCCTATTAAGTTGTTTATTTAAGCAGAAGCATCTTCCTGGCTATGGTCATATCTCCCGCCGTCATCTTATAAAGATAAATCCCGCTCGATACTCTATAGCCGTCCGAGTCGGTTCCATCCCAAACGAGACGGTGCCGCCCCGCTTCATACATCCGGTCGGCAAGCGTCGCGACCACCTGACCGAGCGTGTTGTACACCAATATTTCGACGCGGACGCGTGACGGAACGTTGAAATTTATTTTCGTCTCCGGATTGAACGGATTCGGATAATTCTGGTATAGATCGAATTTCTCCGGCAATTGCACATTCGCTTCATCTTCGATATCGACCGCGACATAATCGTTCCCCGCCAGATACACATTCAATCCGCCGCTCCTCGGATCGACCCACCCGAACCAGGCCGTCGTCCCGGAGGCCGAAACCGATGGGGACATCATGAATTCGGGCGTCGTGGCGGTGACCCATCTCTTGCCGGTCGACGAGAGATTCGAATTATGCACCTGGTAGAACAACTGGCGGTCGATACTGCCGCCCTCGACCCAGGTCGTAATTATGTGCCCGGCCGCATCGATATCCATATCCGGCATGAATGCATAATCCGAAACCGCCGAAAACATGTGCGTCCCCGGCAAAATTATGCCGCCGTCATCGGCAAATATGGTCATATACAATTTCGTAATGACATCCTGCCCCTCCCAGACAAGATAAACGACCCCGGCCGCGTTCACGGCCGCGGTGATATCGAGTATCTCGACATTGGTGACATCGCTCGGGTATGTGAAGCGGTTAAGAAACTGACCGTCATTGGCATATTTCGAAACCACCACCGTCGCGCCCCCGGCCGCGCCGCGCGAGAGCCAGACGACCGTAAAATCGCCGTCGTTATCGACATCGATTGAAATATCATCATTGTCGATTTCACCCGGCGGCGATGAAATCATAAACAGATCGCCCGAAGCCGATCCGTCCGGATTATAGTGCCGCCCGTAAATATCTCCTGTTCCGTTTCGATAATCCACCCAGGCAACCATCACGGCGCCGTTATCTGCCATGACCGTCACCGGTTCGCGTTTGATATCTATATTGAGACTGTCCGAAATCAGAAAATCAGCGCCGTCGAAAAGACCGGCATACGTAACATACCGCCCGAATATTCTCTGCCCGGTCACACCCAGAACCGCGCGGCTGTCGTTCCAGACAATCATCCCGCCCGATGATGACATCGACACCGCCGGCTCGTTCTGGAGCGCCTCGGCCGGATCATTGTTGACTTTTTCGTTAACGCCGATTCTGGCGCCTTCGGAACCGACCAGTTGCATGAATATATCCCCGGCATCATGCCGCTTATCGGTGAACACCGTCAGGATATCGCCGTCGGGCAAAACCGCCACATCAGGCTCGGTCGATTCCGCCCCGGCATCATCATCGTTGACAAGTTTATCCTCCGCAAACAACGGTGTCCCCGCCGCCGACAGAAGTTGCACATATATATCACCGTGGCCGTCACGGAAATCGGTCCACCCGCACAGCATTTTCCCCGAGACTATCGAGTTCAGCGCCGTCTGCCACCGCGCCCCGCTATTGAACCTGTTGACCACCCCGGCCGCACCGCCGGGAACGAAGCCGGCCGTAAAATTTTGTATCCTGATACTGTCGATCTCACTGCTCGACGACCACGCCAGATGCAAATTATCGGAATCATCCACCTCGGAGGCGATGTCCCAGACGGTCACCGTACTGTCGCCGGCCGAAACCGCCAGGTTGGAACCGACAAGTCCCGTCCCCGAAACGTAACGCTGCAGATATACTTTCTGAACACCGTCGCGACGGTCGAGCCAGCTGACCGCAAATCCATCGCGTACCGAATAGGCGATATCCGGCGCGAACTGCGCCGAGTCGTCGAAAGCCGCCTCGACGATACCGAGATTCGGCCCGCTCAATGAACCATCCACATTCACAAGCTGGAAATATATATCGCCGTTGTCGAAACGGTAATCCTCCCAGACGACACCCATCCGGCCGGTCTCGTCGAAAGCGACAGCCGGCACCCAGTGGGAAACCGACGAAGCATCGCTGTTTATCTGCACCGGGTCGGTAAGGGCCACACCCGCCGAATTGAACAGGCGCAGCTTGATATTGTTGCCGTTTCCGTAATCCTCCCAGACAACCGCCAGCCGCGAGTCGCCGAAATTGCCGATATCGAACGGCCCGGCATAATTCTGAGCCGGGGTGTCGTTAACAACGAATGGCGCGACTATCTGGCTGTATGATGCATCATATCGTGCGGCGTAAATCCGCCCCGATGCCTCATCGCGCCAGGCCGCGTAAAAACCGCCCGCGCCGTCGGCAACGGCGCATGGTTCGATAAGATTGAAACCGTCGTCACGACCGGCCAGAAAATGATTGGCCGAAATTTCATTGCCGCTCGAATCATACATACCGGCAAATATTTTATAGCTCCCGAACCGTTTGTCCTGCCAGACCATGACCAGACGATCTTCCGACAGACGCGCAATCGAGGAAAAGCCCTGATCGAACGCGGCCGGTGAAACCGTCTCCGAAATGGCGATATCGCCCGCTTCGCCCGATTTGAAAACCGGGGCATAATTGCTGAGATCAGGAAGTTCCCCGCTTATCGGGATTGTTATTCTCGCTTTATGCCGCTCCAATCTTTCGGAGGTAATTCCCCCGGTCCGCACAGCGGCGAAAGAGGATATCGTGATAATGAGACCTGATAGCGCAATAATCAATATTTTGAATGTTTTCAATATACTTTTCCTGCCTGATTCTGGATATTTTTCTACTATAATTCCTCGCAAAACGTATGCCGCGGCCCCCTCGATTCACAGATGATTTATCTATTATGGCGGCGAAGTGAGGCTGACGTGTAAGTTGCTTTATTCCAAGCCCTTAACAATTGGCGACCTGATGGCGGCAGATCAAAAAAACGCCAACTATGGTGAATATCCCATAGATACGACCTCCAAGGAGCAAACCGTTTCATAAATTCTGAATCAATTATCGCTGTATCGGTCGCGTCCTCCGGATAACTATGGGGCATTCTTGCCTTAAATATAGACGTAAACCCACAATCTGTCAAGGTTTTTAGGACTTATGACCGTGCGCCGCCGGATTCAAAAGAAAACCGGCAACTCCTCTTTTGAACGTCCGGTGAATGGTTGTTCATTTACACGACTAAAAGTATATCATCATACATAAATGACCGTAATTGTACTACGATGTGAAACCTCTGAGATATTTCCCCGTAGATAAAAAAAGAACAGGTAAGGCAACCAGATTGAACCAAAAAGCAGAGGGTACTAATGGGCATCGTTAAAAGTAAGAAAAACAAAAAAAACAAGAAGAACAAACTGGTCTATTGGGGACTGGCAATTGCCTTACTTGCCGGCACTTCAGTTATGGCCGACCTTACGGCCGACCCGCTGAAAACCGCCGTTGCCACCCGAATCGACGGCCGCATTCATATCGACGGTCATCCTGCGGAAAAAGCCTGGAGCAATGCCCGGGCTTTCAGTGATTTCACTCAATATCAACCCGTTGACGGGGCGAAACCGACCGACTCGACCAAAGTCGCAATATTGTATGATGATGAAGCGGTTTATTTCGCCTTCTGGTGCTATGACAGTGACCCCGAAAAAATCTCGCACCAGTTGACCCGGAGGGACCGCTACACCGAATCGGACAAGGTGTCGGTGCGCATCGATTCGCATCACGATCATCAAACGGCATATTGCTTTTGCGTCAATGCCGGCGGCGTCATGCGCGATCTGCTGATCTACAACAATGACTGCTCCGACGATTCATGGGATGCCGTCTGGGAAGCCGCTACGCAAATCACACCGAACGGCTGGACAGCCGAGATTAAAATTCCATACTCGGCGCTCCGTTTTGCCGAAGAGGACGAGTATGAGTGGGGATTGTTCGTCGATCGTTATATCCCGCGTCGCGATGAGCTTAACCACTGGCAATACGTACCACGGCATGAGGCCGGGGGCGTTTCGAGCTATGGGCATCTGGTCGGCATCGAAAATATAGAGCCGCCGAGCCGGATGGAAACCCTTCCCTATATGGTCTCGTACGGCGTTACCGAACCCAAATCGCTGGGCAATGCCAACGGACAGCAATATTTCTCCGACGTCGGCGTCGATTTCAAATACGGCGTATCATCCTCGATTACGCTCGATGCCGCCGTCAATCCCGATTTCGGACAGGTCGAATCCGATAACTCGGTGATAAACCTGAGCACTTTCGAGACATTTTACGAGGAAAAACGGCCGTTTTTTCTCGAAGGCGCGGAGATATTCAGGAATCCTTATTTCAATCAGTTCTATTCGCGGAGAATCGGCCGGGCGCCCCGGCGCTGGATCGATGAAGCCGATTACTATATCGACCGGCCAAGCAGTACGACCATTCTCACATCGCTCAAACTGACCGGAAAAACCAAAACCGGGACCGCCTTCGGCGTCCTGAATGCAACCACCCGGGAAGAAACGGCAAAATACGGTATCGAAGAGGATAACAGCATCAATGAAGCGGTGATCGAACCGATGGCCAACTATTCAGTCGTCAGGGTCAAGCAGGATCTGTATGGAAGCTCCTATATCGGCGGTATGTTGACTTCGGCCAACCAGAAGGACGAAACCGACGCCTACACCGCCTCGACCGACTTGAGATTGTACTTCAACCGGAACATGTACTCTTTCGGCGGAAGCGTCATCGGTACCAACAACGGTCCCGGAACCGGCGACATGGCGATGGCGGTTCACTTCAACAAAAACAGCGGCCGCATCATCAGAGGCAATATCAATGTCGATTATTTCGGTCGCGATGTTGATTGGAACCGTTTGGGATTTATGGGCCGCAACTCCACCCGGGGTGTGGGCTCATGGATCCAGTTATACAGCAATAAAGTTTTCTCGATATTCAAAAGCCACCGCCTCAATTTCAACTACTGGTACAACGAAAATCTGGACGGATACAGGGGTTCCACCGGCGGAAACGTCAACGGTTCCGTCAATTTCACCAACAACTGGTGGTTCAATGCCGGTATCGGTCGGGATGCCTCCAGATTCGACGACCGGGAAACCAGGGGCAACGGCCTTTTCCATATCGGCCACAATTACCGCCAATGGTTCGGCATGGGGACCAATTCGGCCAGGAAATTCAGCTTCGATTTCAATTTCCATCATGACAACGAGCGCGACGGCTTTTTCTACCAGTATTGCCTTTGGGCCAACTACAGGATGCTGACCAACCTCGAATTTTCGCTCTCCACCTCCTACAGGATAAACCGCGACGTCGATTACTGGGTCGGTGAATTGAGCGCCTCCGACACGATTAATGCCGACATGGATCCCAACCACGGCCTGCCGGTGTTCGGAAAACTCGACAACAACGATGTCGATATCACACTGAGAAGCACATACACTTTCCGACGGAACATGACCATCCAGCTCTATACGCAATTTTATATCTCGACCGGCGAATACGACACCTACCGCAAACTGACAACGCCGAATGAACTGGACGATATCGACTATGAAAATTATTATATAGATTATTCACGCGGCGACTTCAATTACAAGGCGCTGAATCTGAACCTGGTTTTCCGCTGGGAATACCTGCCCGGTTCCACCCTCTATCTCGTCTGGACACAGGGACGCGACAGCTATGACACCGGTTACGGCGATTTTGATTTTTCGCGGGATTTCGACGACATCTTCAGCCTGCCGCAGACAAATACATTTTTGGTCAAGGCCAATTACTGGTGGAATATATAAAGTAACCCCATTTTAGCCCTTTGCACAAAAAGGCCCCCCACCTGTGAAGCGGGGGGCCTTTTTCAATTTCATCACGCCATCATCAAACTGCGGCCGTTTCTTTTTCCCGGTGAAGCCGCTTGATACGCAGGCATATTTTATTCCGCGCCTCATCGACCAGCTTGTGGTCGCGGCCCGGCTGAATATCGCACAGGCGGCGAAGTTCCTTGAGGATAACCGATATGGTATCGACACTCTCGGTGATAACCTCGGCTGGCTTTCCGTTGACCTGAGCCGTCTCTGCGGAGGCCCCGGCGCGCTGCCCGGAACCAAACGACCGGGCCTGATTTATGATAATATTGTTTATATCAATTATATATTCGCTGAAGGAATCTATCAGCTCCCCGATAGACTCCCCACCGCCGGTGGTCTTCTCGTTCAGATGCTCCTGCATCTGCATATTCTCATGCAAAAGCTGTTCGGCAATAAGATACTGCTTGAAAAGAAGGCGGTTGGCATCGCGCAAAACTTCTTCAATACTGCCTATCTCGACCTCAAGATAACCTGATTCATTGGCCACCTCGCTGATCGAAGTCTGCTCGATTTCGGAAAGAGTATCGATCGACAACTGAAGATTATCGGCCAGGATTCGTTTGTTCCCGAATTCCTCTTTATCCGGCTGGGGAGCATCGAGAACCCTGAACTTGGAAATATGATTGGCCAGATTGACAATCTGGTTCAACTTCGACTCGGAAGCTTCCTCGCCGTTTTCGACAAGCACATGATGATTGCCGACCGCCATGCAAATACGTTCCGGCAATCCCCACTGTGTGAGCAGGAACTGTCCCACCCGTGCGTGGTTGGTACCCCATGTGCGCTGCTCGACCGAGGTCAACCTCACCCCGGATTCGGCCAGACGACAGTTCCTGGCGAACTCTTCGGGAAAAGACGCTTCCAGAACCAGCGAACCGACATCATGCAGCAATCCCGCCGCAAATGCCTCCTCGGCCGGTTCATAACCGACTTCGCGGGCGATCAGCCGCGAGGTCAGGGCCACCTCCAGCGAATGACGCCAGAACTTAACCCGGTCAAGACTCTGCCCCATCGTTTTGAATTTATCGTATATAGACGCCGCAAGCGCGACTGCTGTAACGGTCCTGAGACCGACCGTCACGATCGCCTGGTGAATGGTCGTGATCTCTTTGGCGGGACCATAGTAAGGTGAGTTCACGATACGAAGAAGTTTGGCGGTCAGGGCCGGATCTCTTTTGACGACACCGGCCAGTTCAGCAATCGAGGCATCCGGATTATTCGCGATATTGATCACTTCCACTATGACCTGAGGCAGGGACGACAACTCCTTGTTGTCTTCGAGAATTTTTTTAAAAATATCCGGACTCATATAATCCTCTGATTTTATATTATCAGCTGTCGTTATTATTATCGACCGAATGGAGTAAATTATTTAGAGGAAGATTGACGGATTATTTTCCGGTTTAGACGCCTAAGTCGTTTTTGTATATCGACTTTGTCGGCCGGACGCGGCGGAAGAATCGATTCGGCGTGGTGCGCAAACTCCAGCGCAAGCGTAAAATCCTTCGCCTTGTGCTCATAAAACTTGGCCAGCTCGACAGCGGAGTTGAAAGATTCATCGACCGAACGCGATGATATTTCTTTCCAGAGCGCGACCGCTTTCTCATAATCCCCGCTTCTCTTATAGGCCAGCGATTGAAGAAATAAAATATCATAACGGTCGTAACTGTGCGAAATATCGTCGAAATCCTCAAGCACCCGGCAAACATTCTCATGCTCGCGGCGCCGCTCGAAAATTTTCGCCAGCGACAGAACATCATCCGGTTCGGTGATCCGCTCGGCCGGCTCCTCGCGAACCATGGCGATATGATACATGATAAAATACAGAGAAATTATATCATACAGGTTGTGTTCGACAACACCCTCGAGCTGCGTCGTGTTGTCGGTGGCCAGCCAGTCGAAATATATCGGCGGGACAAGATAACCGGGCGTGTCGTCGATACGATGAAAATCCAGAATGTTCTGCTCGACATTCGACAGCGTGCAGCTTTTCAACCGCCTGCGATAAAGCCTGCGAACCGAATGAAGCAGGTCGATATGATCGCCGCATTCGAGATTGCGCTCCACCCGCTGAATTATCATCCGGTCGGTGAGAATCGGCATATCGAAAGCGCGCCCGTTGTAGCTGACCAGCACCGTATCCGGCTTTATTTCCTCCCGAACCGCCTCTAGCATCGCCTCCTCATCGGGAAAATCGGGCAGAAAATACTGCCGCACCTGGAAACCATCCTTGTGAAGCGAACCGAAACCGATCAAAAAAGCGACCGTCCCGGCGCCGCCCAGCCCCGTCGTCTCGGTGTCGAAAAAAAGCAGCTTGTCAGGATCGAGCCGAATCGTGTCGTCGCAGTTTTCGAAATATAACCGTCGAAACGGCGGCAGGCTACCTCTTTCCGGAATCATGAATTTTCCGTGAAAATAGTTCTCGTCGAAATCGCTGATCACCTTCACGAACGAACCGTTGGAACATTCCAGCAATTCGCCGCCCAGTGACGAGACAAGTTTATGATAGCGGTTGTCGGATTGATTCCCGGATGTATCATCACCGGAGGAAACTATATGGCGGGAAAAATTGCCGAGTCTATTTTTCAGCATACCTTTCCATCACCTTCTCGATATAAAACAACACCAGCGGATCCTTTTCGGTTTCGGCCAGAAGCTCCACCGCACCGCAGGCAATCGACGAATTGCAATGGAGAATTCCCTCCACCGCCAGCGCCCGCCGCAACGGTGATGGTGACCCGAGTTGTGTCGACAGGATAACCGCCGCCGAGTCGCCGCCGATCCTTCCCAGCGTAACACAGCCGAGATTACCCATAAGCTGATTCTCCGAATCGAGCGAGTCGGCGATACACTGCATCACCCCGCCCCCGAATTCCATCAGGGCATCCGCGGCGCACAACCTCGCCCCGTAAAACGCATCGTCAAACATACCCACCAGCATCGGGACAGCCGCCTCGTTTTTTAGTCTCCCGGCCGCCACGGCCGCCGATTTCCGCACGATATCGACCGTATCGGAAAAAGCCGCCGCGATCGTTTCATAGGCTTCCTCGCCGCCGATCTCTCCCAGCGCCGTCACCGCGCTCGAACGCAGTTTCCAGTTGTCGTCTCCGGCCAGACCGGCCACGGGGCCGGTAGCCGTCGTATCGCCGATTTTGCCCAGTATATAACAGGCCGAATTGACCACCTCTATATTTTTATTCGACAATTGTGTCATCAACGCCGGAACCGCGTCGCCGCCTATCTTAATCAGGATATCATGAACCGCGCGCGCCTCGCGGGCCACCTTGGAATCCAGCTTGCCCACCAGCCTCGGCACCGCCGCCGTTTTCATAGCCACCAGCGAGTCGAAAGCGGGCTGAACCTGATCGCGGTACTTGATTTCGCCCGATGAGGCCAGTATAAACAGCGAATCGACCCGGCGCTCGATATCATCCGCCGCCGGTTTCTCCGCCGAAAGAATCCCGATCGGGATAATTATCAACAACAATATGTTTAACAAAATTTTATACATCTACTCGTTCCCGGCCGCGACCGAATCCTCCGCATTAATCTCGACATCCATACCGCCGCCCCATTTGGAATCGCTCCTCCAGTAACTGTCGTCGGCGCCGTGCCCGGTATATGTATCCTCGCCGGCCAAATCGAGAAACAGCCCGATCGATCCGAAATCACGCCGCGGATTGCCGTAACCGTGGGTATTGGTATCCTTACGCACATAATACGTGTCATCGCCGCGACCATCCATCAAAATTCCGAAACCGTTGGCCGAGCCCGCCGCCTGCGAAAGATCATCCGCCTGGTAAATGTCGTTGCCCCGGCGGTCAAGCAAAATACCGCAGGCATAATCATGACCGACTCCCTGCATCAGTCCTTTGCCGCGATAAAAATCATCGCCCCTCTCATCGACCAGGATACCAAGCGACAGATGGACCCCCGTCCCCTGCGCATATTGATAAGATACATACTGGTCGTTGCCGTCGGTATCACATATTAAACCCAGCCCCCACCAGTAACTGGCGCCCTGACCGAAAATATCGGCGACATAATTGTCGTTACCCTCGAAATCGATTATCGCCCCGATACCGCCGCCGGCGAAGGGCCGCAAACCCTCCCCGAATCCCTGCGACATCGTCAGGTAATGAACATTGATGCCGGCCAGCCCGTAAGTTTCGGTGTATTTCCCGCCGGCCAGATAATAATCGTTGCCGCCATAATCGGCAATCAACCCGACACCCTCGGTCAACCCGCACCCCTGAGCGAAAAGCGCCGCCGAATACAAATCGACACCGTCGACATCGAAAATCATCCCGATCCCGAACGTCGCCGCACCCTGGGTATGCGTGTCGCCGTAATATTTGTCACTGCCGCCGGCGTCATACAAAAGCCCGACACCGAAAAACCCGGAACCGCAGGAAAAATTCCCGCCGTTATATATGTCGTCGCCGCCCATATCATATAACAGCCCGGCCGACATACAACCCGAACCGATCGTAAATTCCGATTTCGAGTTATATATGTCGTCGCCGCCCATATCGATAATTATCGTTCCGTGTATCGAATCCGGGTCATGCTTGAGCTCATAAATATCGTTGCCGCCGAAATCGAGAATGAAATGATAATCGCCGCGATAAATATCATCACCCGGCCCGCCGATGGCCCATTTCTCATGCCGCCCGAGATATTCCGCAATCCCCGCCTGCGGCGGCAAGGCGGTCGTATCCGACAGTAATTCATCAACCGAAATATTCCCCGCCTCCATATCCTCTTTGAATCGAACCGCCTCGTGAAAAAACACCCCGGCCGCGTCTATCCCGGCCAGGACGATAAAATCTTTCCTTATATCAAAACCGAATTCGGTGAACTTTTTCGTGTACCCCTCTTCCACCTTCTGCATCGAATCCAGAACATCCACCGGTTTGTTGACATCGGCGGTATCCTCCAGCAGAGTCTGCCTGAACTCATTCATCAAAAATTTCCTGTCTTCGGCTTTCACGAGCGCCATGGTCGAATCGAGCGCTTTGGGAAGACGGTCGTACAGATACGACTGCACCTTCATAAGAAGCCGGTTCAACTCGATCGAATTGTAATACAGGTTTATCCCGGCGTTCATATTTTCGTTTTCGGGGAAACGATACTGCCGCAGAACCCCCGACTGCGTTTCGCGGCGGAGATTCTCGAATGCGAACCGCAGCGCCGGGTCGGGCTGGCCGCCGCGGCATCTATCCCTGAACCGCTCCGTGAATTCGATCATCCCATAGGGACGGTCCATGAGATCGACAACCGTCTCCAGCCGAAAACTGTCGATTTTGGAAAAATCCTCGCGCAGATGCAAATCGGTGATTTGCAGATTAAGCAGCGCGGTCAACTGCTCGACCGCCAGACGCTCGTTAATCGAGTCGGCCGCCTCCTGCGCCGAAAGCACCGGCGTTAGCAGACAGATGAAGACAATAAAAAATAGACTTCGCATAGCAATAATAAAAGACAGTTGATGGGCGCGGTCAATTATTTTTTGCCCGTTCATGAAACATCATTTACGTTTCGTCAGCACCCATACCCAGGCCGCAAAATAGGGATAAATAAGGGTAAATATCCTCCGCGGAAGCCTGGATATAATATTGTGCCGCCGGATAATATCATCGACATGAAATTCCTCGGGGTTTTCGAGGATCATGTTAGTATAGTCATGGCGCCAGAAATTGCGTGTCAGCGACTTGAGTTTTCCGAGGGATAGTGATCTCCCGCCATAATTTCCTCTTCTGCCGATCAAACCGTACCTGTTGCCGGCGCCGAAATAGCAGAAGCCGTCATATTTAAGAACACGGTATATCTCGGACAGCATCTCCTGACGCCTCTCGACATGCTCAAAACTGCGGTCGCAGATCACGACATCGATACTGCTGTCGGCCAGGGCGATTTCGGTTCCGTCAGAACAAAGATACTCGATATTTTCACGTTTTCGATTTTCTCTTGCCCATTTAAGATTGTCCCCGTCAATATCAAGGGCAATAACCTTTTCGAAATAATCCGCAAAGCACTCGGCCGAGGCGCCGGTCGATGAACCCAGATCGAGACAGACAAGCTGACCCTGCGGACGAAATGAAAAATGACCGCAAACCGCATTTACCATGTTCGCATTATTGCGGCGCCTTCCCGTTTCACGATAAACCGGTATTCTTGCCGGTGCCCCCCCGCTGATTTCCGTCATTTCGGTTCGAGTATCGGTATTCATAATTTCCTCAGTTTATAAATCGACGATGCCGCCAGGAGTGACGGGAAAATCCGTGTCAGCGGCATCAACAGTCGGGTTAGGAATTTCCATCCCGGCGAAATCGGCGGGACATAAATTCGTCCGGCTATTTCCAGGTTCACCTTCTCGAAAAGCTCCTTATCGCGGCGGGGTGTAAAAAGCCGGATATGCGAATGATCGTAATTCCCCGGCATCGACAAACCCAGCAGTATTTTCAGGCGCGCAAATATATTAAATTCATTCGGCACGGCGACAATCATCTCGCCGTCGTCCTCGAGCGCATCCTTGAGTCTTTTCAGGGCGCGCACCGGGTAGTAGAGCTGTTGGAGAACCTCGAGGCACAGAATTATGTCGTACTTCTCATACGGCTCGTCGCGTTCGATATCGAGAATTTGCGCCCGAATACCGTTCCGGCTTATCATTGTGATAATTTCGCGCGACACATCCGCCCCGGTAACTTCATAACCGAGACTTTCAAAATAATCAAGCGCCACGCCGCGCCCGCAACCGAGATCCAGAAGCCGCCCCGCTTTCCCGCTCAACAGACGATACGCCAGGTGGGCGCGCTGAAGCGCCCGCGGATCGGTTTCGGAATCGGGTTGGCTCCGCCAGTACTCGTCGAAATATATCTGTTTTTCTTCAAGCGTCGGCACGACTGCACCCACTATCTTCGTCCGGACCGATGACCGGACATGGATTTAATATAATATCCACGGAGGTCGGTTCAGTCCTTGTGAGCCATTACGTTTTCATTCGACTTCATGGCATCGAGTATATCACGGCCGAGTTTCAGACATGACGGATCCTGCGAGTCGATCTCGAGAGCATCGGAGATATACTTCAACGCCTCTTTATATCTTTTCGCTTTCGCCAGGGCGGTTGCCAGGTGCAGTCGAAGGTCGATACTGCCCTGATCGACGGTCAGCGCCCTTTTGAACAACTGCCACGAGATATCATGGTAGCCGTGGCGTTCATAGTAAACGCCGAGTGTGAATAACCAGCGGCCGGTGAATTCGGCCGTGCGTGATTCGCGCTCGCAGCCCTCGATCATCGACAGCGCCAGATCGATATGGGTCTGATAGAAATCGGGTTTGAATGAAATTTTCTTGCCCCGGCCCTCATACCGGAACACGATCCCATGCGGCACGATTTCATCATGACCGACTCCCGGCGTTCCGAACTGCACGTATATTTCTCGTTCATGCTCGTTCAGCCGAATGATCTCTTTGGCCCATTCATCCGCTTTGCCCGGCAAATCATCCGTGAACTTATCCGGGAAATACAGATGGGGGTAATTTAACGCAACCTGTTTTCGATACTCAGGGTTCACCATGGCAACGGGAGAAATAATGTTGATTTCCCGGGCGGTCGAATCGACATACGCGCGGTACCACATCGGAAGCAGAAGATTATCCTCGGCCACCATCAGTATCGATCCGGCCGGAACATCCCGGTTGACTGTCAGGCTTATTAAATCGGGCCCGTGCACGCCGGATAGATCGGCCCGCTCTATATTATCATTAGCGCCGACAAACACAAAGGCCCCGACCAGAATCGTCATCATAACCGAGGCATGCGTGGTCAGCATCTTGATCCTGATAATATACATGAAACCGGCGGCGCCAATTATCAGCATCAGGCCGACAAGAGGTGCCAGGCAACTAACCAGATTATAATTGCGGGCGTCGAAATCACCTGTCTGGATGAAAACAACCAGGCTGAATAACAAACCGAGCAGCATAAACGGAAACAGCTTTTTCGAAATCTTGTATATTCCCCAAAAACCTAACAGCGTCAGCCCGACCAGCGGCCAGCCGATCTGATCGGCCATAAACAGGCCTGTTTTTTTCAGACGTATCAAATATTCAGGCAGTGTCGCCGCGGCAAAAATATCGTTCAGGCCGAATGAGCGGAGTATGGAGTCACCGAACAGCTGATGACCGAATGTAACTCCCGCACCGGCGGCAGGTTGGGATGCGGCGTTTAGCGGAAGATAAAAATATATACTGAAAGCGGTCGCTGCAAAGAACAGCACCACCGTCACCGTTCCCCACTTCGGTCCGAATTTCGACCACTGCGAGAAAAACAGCCACCCGAAAGCCGGGGTAAAAGCCAGCGCCATCAACGGATGATTGGCAAATGATATAGCATACAGCCAGAAACCGAGAAAAATCAATCGCCGCTGTTCTTCCCCGACACCCTTGAAACAAGCGTAAAAGGCGGCCATCATCAAAAACAATTGTAGTGAATAAACCTCGGCCCGTACCGCCGAAAGCCACATCGGCAGCGATATCGCAAACAGGGCCGTTACGGCCAGGACCGGCAGCAGGATTAACGACGATCCGACTATCGACTCATCCTCCACCACTCGCATACGACGATTATCATCCGATGGCTGCACGAAATGCTTCGGCACCGAATTATGTTCCGGGACATCGATGAACATCCTGACCAGCATATAGAACATTGTCACCACCAGCGCCCCGAAAAGAACCGACATCGCATTCAGCGCCATAGCCGGACTTATCGCCGGTATAAGCATAAACAGCTTCGCCAGCAAGATGTAAAGCGGCGAGACCGGGTCCGATGCAATACCGGCATTCAGGCCGGTCGCCGCCGAGACGGTCGCGTCCCCCCAGAATAAGGAGGGGGCCATGGTTCGGCCGTAGAGAACCAGCGAACCGACAAAAACAAACAGCGGCAACAGCCAGAGCGTCAGATTTCGGAAAGGCGACGGTCTGACATAACTCAAATCAATATCATGTTTTACCATACCATTCATCCTTTATTTTGCCGCCGACCCGTTTCGATACAGGACATAACACCGGCGGGGAATATTCATATATCTATTTTCGGCCATTATCGACAAAATCTGAAAGATAAATCAAAAAACATCCGCCCCTATATCTTGTTTTGGCTCAACTGTTTTACCTGATTTTCACAAAAAAAAAGGCGGCCCTTACGGACCGCCTGTCGGCTTAAATTCTTAAGCTCATCAACTGGTCGCGTCATCCGACGTACAGACCATCTCCCCTGCGTCGTCAATCGTCCAGGTATCCACCGTGGCATCATCATCCAAACCGGTGGCGGTAGCGGTAACCAGCAGATTCGAGGCATCGGCCGTGGTAATCGTATATTGATATATGGCCGAGGTCGGAATCTCGACACCAATCGCCTGAAGACCGTTGGTGTTCAAGGAATCGGCGGAGCTGCCCGCACCCCAATAAGTGTTATTCTGCTGACGATAGGTTCTTTCCATCGTATAAATCTGCTTCAGAATACCTTTCGCCTCAGACTGCTTCGACTTGGTGGTGGCGGTCATAAACCGCGGAATGGCGAGAGCCGCCAAAATACCGATGATAACGACCACGATCATCAACTCGATCAGGGTGAAACCCTTCTGACGATTGTGAAACTTTGAAAACATTTAGACCTCCTATAGGTTGACTACATGGGTTTTGATGTTCGTTCTTTCGATTACCCTATTTTGCAAATAGTCTGCCGTAAGTGTGCCGTTACGAAAATTTAGGCAGTATGGGATTCGTAACCGAATGAGATTCAACATGAAAGAATCTAAAATATTTTTCGTATGTGGCTTTCTTCCAACAGGTTTGGGCGACTCCCCATAATTGCAATAGTAGATTTTCGCAATTCTTTTTGCATTTTGCAATGTCCCGATTCTCTATTCTCGAGATATCCGCCACATTAACCGTGACAAAAAAAGCCCCCTCGTCTTGACGGGGGGGCTTTTTTTTGTATATGAAGGGGTTAAGATTGCGAATCATCAGATATACAAACCAGTTCACCCAGATTATCGATCTGCCAGATATCCTCGGTGGCATCGTCGTCCAGATTGGAAGTAGCTGTGGCCGTGAATGTATTGGCGGTGGCATTGATGGTGTAAACATACATCGAACTCGTAGGTATTTCCACCCAGATCGACATCAACACATTCGGCGTGGCGGCGCTGGCCGGCCCGGTCGGTATAAAATATCCCGTCCCCTGCTGGCGATAGGTTCTCTGATTGGTGTAAATCTGTTTGAGAATCAGCTTTGCCTCGGATTGCTTGTTCCTGGTCGATACCGCCATAAATCTCGGAATCGCCATCGAGGCCAATATCCCGATAATGACCACCACAATCATCAACTCGATTAATGTAAAGCCTTTATTGTCTTTTTTTATCTTCACGTCACACCTCTCATTTATTTGGGTGGCGACTTGTGTCCTTACTTATTCGTATTATTACCCCGCAAATACCATTCCCGAAAAATGCAGACAGTAAACATCCTTATTATTGTTTATATTTTGATCATACAGTTGCAAAAAACGAACGGCCCTGTTTCATTTTGGGATACCGCGCAGAAAATTAATCGCCGTTTTCCTTAAGTTTATACCTCTCCAGCTTGCGATACAGGGTCGAATTGTCGATACCAAGAAGCCGGGCCGCCTTGGCCTTTTTGCCCTTTGCCTGGTCCATAATATAATAAATGTATGCCTTTTCGATCGATTCCAGCGTCGGGGTTTCAGGTTTATCCTCGGAAATAATCGTTCCCTGCTTCCCCTCGATCACCTTCGCCGGAAAATCATCGGCGCCGATTTCCCCGGCGCGCGAAAATAAAACCGCCCGCTCGATACAGTTCTCCAGCTCGCGGACATTCCCCGGCCAGTCGTAGTTTTCGAGCGCCTCAAGCGCCTCCGGGGTCAGCGTTTTGGCATCCACCTTATTTTTCTCGCAATATTTCCGCACGAAGTGATTCGCCAGGACCGGCAGATCATCGCGCCGCTCGCGAAGCGGCGGTATATACAAAGGTATCACATTGAGCCGATAAAAAAGATCAGACCGGAACTTCCCCGCCTTCACATCCTCCTCGAGATCGGCGTTGGTTGCCGCAATCAGACGGACATCCACCTCGACCGGCCGCGTGTCGCCGACCGGTGTAAATATCCTGTCCTCGAGAACCCGCAGAAGCTTGACCTGGATAGCCGGCGAGGTATTGCCGACCTCATCGAGAAAAAACGTCCCCCCGTCAGCCACCTTGAACAAACCATCCTTATCCTTGATCGCCCCGGTAAAAGCGCCTTTCTTGTACCCAAACAGCTCCGACTCGAGAAGGCTCTCCGGAAGAGCCGCACAGTTGATCGTAATAAACGGCCCCGAGGCGCGTGATGAACCGGTGTGGATCGCTTTGGCGACCAGGTCCTTACCGGTACCCGACTCCCCGCGGATAAGCACCGTCGAATCGGTCACCGATACTTTGGCGGCAAGTTTCTTCAATTTCATGATTTCATTTGACTGCCCGATAAAATTGCTGAACGAAAAATCCTGATTTAACTGCTGCTTGAGGTTCTTATTTTCCTGCGTCAGCTTCTTTTGACTTACCGATTTCTCGATCACCAGCTTGATCTCGTCGACTTTGAACGGCTTGGTGATATAATCAAGCGCCCCCTCACGCATCGCCTCGATAGCCGTATCCACCGATGCGAACGCCGTCATCACAATCATATCCTGATTCGGGCGCCCCTTCTTGATCTTCCGGAGCAAATCAAGACCGGACATCTCAGGCATCATCAAATCGGCGATTATCAGGTCATACTCTTTCGCGGCCGTGCGTTGAATAGCCTCCGAACCGGAAACAGTGGTCTCGACACTGTATCCCTCTTTGGAAAGCATAATTTCCATGAAATCACACATCGACCGCTCATCGTCGACAACCAAAATATTTCCGGCCATTGCCACCCCTTAAATTACCGTTATTAAAATGCCGTTCAATATCCTAATTTTCGGCAAATAGCCGCCGGACTGAATCATTGCTTTTTGCAATGTTCAGATATTACACAGTCAAATATACTTGCTTTTATTGGAGTATATTGTGTAATTAATGTATATCAACTCAACGGAGAATCCATTATGCTTAAAGATTTTGACCAGGCCCTGGCGCGTTTTGTCCGCCCCGGCTCGTTTCCGCTGGCCGTACGGATGGTCAGGGAAACCAAAGAGCTGTCGGAAAGGACAAAACGCCCGTCGCGCGACATGAATATAAAGGTCGCCATATGCCAGACCTTCTCCATGGCCCGCCGCTATGGATGGCAGCTTGCGGTCGGCGAGGAAGATATCAACTGCCCGCTGGCGCTGACCGCTTTCGGCATGAAAGAAGAAATGGATATCTACGACTGCGGCGCCATGTGCGCCGGGATGTTTACCGATACCAAACAGGCCGGCGCTAGAACCGAAGCGCAGGTGCCGAAATTCTCCCTCGGCGAATACAAATATGTTCTCGCGGCGCCCATATCGAGAGCCGATTTTGTCCCTCATGTCTATCTCGTTTACGGCAACTCGGCCCAGATCATGCGCCTGCTGGCCGCCGCCCTCTATACCAAAGGCGGCTATCTCACCAGCAAATTCTCGGCCCGGCTCGACTGCGCCGATATCTGCATCGAGACGATGAAAACCGGACTGCCCCAGGTTATTCTCCCCTGCTACGGCGACCGCGTTTTCGGGCAAACCGGCGACGATGAAATGGCCATGTCGATCCCGGTCGGCCTCGAACAGGAAATCATCAAGGGACTCGAGGGAACCCATCGCGGCGGCATCCGCTATCCCATCCCCGCCCACCTGCATTTCACCCCGGAATATCCCGAACATTACGATCTCCTGACACAGGCATGGAAAGAAAAGGACAAAGGGGAGAAGAAAAAGTAACATGGCGGACAAATATTCTCATCGCGAACGTATCGAGATGATTATGCGCGGCGACGAACCGGACCGTTTCGCCGCCTCGGTCTGGAGACATTTTTATCACAAGGAGACGACCGCCGGGGATCTGGCCGAGGCGATGCTCGATTTTCAGGACAAATTCGACTGGGACTTCATGAAAATCAATCCCCGCGCCAGTTACCATGTCGAGGACTGGGGCAACCGGCTTCGCTGGTCGCAAAACGAGTTCCGGAAACACCTCAAACTCGAATTCGGCGTCAAAAACATACATGACTGGGACCGCATCGAACCGTTGCCGATGAGTCACCCCGTCCTGGCCGAACATCTTGAAATGATCCGCCTGATAAGCAAAAAAGCCGACCCCGAACTACCGCTCCTGATGACCATTTTCAACCCGCTCGGCATCGCCCGCTATCTCGTCGGCGATACCGAAACGCTCAAGGAACACATCGACCGCGATCCCGGGCGGATTATCGGCGCGCTGGGAAATATCACCGAGACATATATCAATTTCTCCGTTGAGTGTCTCAATGCCGGCGCCGATGGTATCTTCTACGCCACCCTCGAATGGGCCTCGTCGGATAATATGCCGTACGATGATTACATGAAATTCGGGCGACCTTTCGATCTGCGGATCCTCGATGCCGTCCGCGAAGCGAAATTCAATATGCTCCATGTCTGCCACACCAATAATTATCTCGAAAAACTGTCCGACTACCCGGTACGACTGATCAACTGGGATTCGAGCCACCCGACCAACCCCAATATCGATCGCGCCTTCGAGTTTTTCGGCGACAAGACGGTCGTCGCCGGTCTCGATGACAAAGGCTGGCTGTGGCACAGCCGTCCCGATGAGGTGGCGCATGAGGTCGGCAAACTCAAAGAGCGCTATACCGGCAAACGGTTTATTTTCGGCCCGAGTTGCGCCGTCGATCCCGAACTGCCGTATGAAAATCTCCATGCCCTCCGCCGCGCCCTGTAGGCGGCATTAGTCATTTTCGGTTCGGAGTCCATGCTTCAGCTTGTCATAATTTGTCACACCTTTTTTTGTTTAACATAAGATAGTGTCGGGTCACAATTCGGGCCAGGAGGTCCCGAATCAGGACCCGACACAACATTAATGTACCTTAAACGTCGTTGCGAGCGAAGAGATGCGCCGCCGGCGCATATCGGAGCGTGGCAATCACGTTTCTTATTGCAATAAGGCTGGCCTGGAAATATAAGCGACGAGATTGCGACGTCGTTCAGGTTCGCCATCGGCGATCCTGAACTCCTCGCAATGACGTGTATTGGGTATTTTTGATTTATTTTAGTTATTTTCACATAGTGTCATCCCATTTTGGGTTGTACTATGAATGCTGTCACGTGTTTACGGCGAAATGGGTTCGTTTCGTTTTTTTTGTTGTGTTTTTCATGTATCTGTCATACCCGCGCAGGCGGGTATCCATCCTTATTATGTGCGCGGCAGATGTCCACAGGCCTCCTGAGGAACGAAGGATCTGCCCGTTCTTCAATGTGCGCATTGCAAAAAATGAGGAAACAAACCCACTTCGCCGTAACGCCTGACCGCGCCGAAATTGCGCCGGATTTTAATTGACACGGGCCGCTATGGCGTCGATATTTGATAATTAAACATCAAAAACAAAACTTAGGGAGAGAAAAATATGTTCATCGGTTTTGCCCTGCTGATAGCCGGAGTGTTGCTTCTCCTGGCCGAGATGGATATAATCTCCGGCGGATTCTGGGATTATTTCTGGCCGATCCTGATTATCGCGCTCGGAGCCAAAATCATATTCGATAAAAAGAAACATATCGAGATCAAGTGACCGCCGGCAAACTCAGGAAAAAAGACACGGCGCAAAAGGCGGTGAAAAAGCCAGCGGCGGCCAATGTCGGAGAAGACGAAAAGAAACGACAGAAGCGAAAAGAAGACAAAAAAGATATAAAAGAACAAAAAATAACTTCTTCTTCCCCGCCGACAAAACCGGCCGCGCCCGAACCAAAGCAGGAGTTTACCATATCGTTTCACCCCGAGCGGCCCGGTCTCGAGAAATTTATGGGTATGCTCGAGGCGGAAGTGATGAAAATTGTCTGGACCCACGGTTCGATGACAGTCAAGCGGGCGCTTTATTTCATCAACAAAGAACATAATTACGCCTATACGACGATTATGACGGTGATGTCGCGCCTGAGCGACAAAGGCCTGCTGGCGCGGGAAAAACAGGCCGGTTCATACCTGTACACACCCGTCACCGACGAGAAGAAATTCGTGAAAACAGCCGCCGAGAAAATTCTTTCCGGGCTGATGGACGACTATCGGTCGGTTACGACCAACCTGTTTCACAAAATCCGCAAGGCCTCGAAAAAGAGCTGAGACATTCACTGCGGGCTCATCTAATCCGCCGTTTCTCCGATACATATTATATGCGAATTTTTTCGGTGATAATCGGTATTTTAATTATTTTTGCTGCAGGCGCCTCGGCCGACACCACGGCCGACACCTATACGGTCTCCGGCATGGGCTGTGTGTTCGAGCTTCCCGACGGCTGGCTGATCGACACGACGCTTCCCGATATGCTTCTGATGAAGCGGTCGGTCGATGACTCGGCGGAGATCATCATCAGCCGTTACCGGATCAGTGAAAGCAACCTGATCAGGTCGGCCGACGACCTCAAAACTGCCATCGCCGGGCTGTATGCAGAAGTGGGGATCACCGATGTCAACCGCGAGATTGTCGATTATGCCGTTCACGGCGGTTCGGCCTCGTTCGGCACCGAGTTCAACCTGTATGACGCCGCGACCGGGACGACTTTATATTATAAGCTGTTCGGGTTGATCGGGCGGCTCGAATCGAACGGTCAGGTGCTGTACCTCACGATCGCCTCGGCGCCGCCGGGTGAATTCGAGACGCTTCGCTCTCAGGTGCACAACCTGATGAATTCGCTCGATTTCAGCGATAAGCTTGCGGCGGAGTTTTATCCCCGCCGGTTTATCTCACCACTTATAATGATCCTGATGATACTGGCACTGTCGGTTCTTTTCTACACCCGCAACCGGAGAATACAAAAGTCGAGAAACCCGCTGGGTAAAGATTCCCGCGGTTTCTGGAGATGTTCCTCATGCGGCCGGGTAAATCATACCGGCAGCAACCGTTGCGGCCGCTGCGGTAAAGAGAGAACCGCCGCCGAAAACGCCGTCAAAAACTGACTACTTCTCCTGTAATTCCAGAAGCACGCCGCCTGTCGAGGCGGGATGGACAAAGGCTATTTTCTTGCCGCCGGCCCCGATTTTCGGGATTTCGTCGATCAGGCGATAGCCTTTCTCTCTCATGCTTTTCAGTTTTTGCTCGATATCGTCAACCAGTATGGCCATGTGATGCAGGCCCTGCCCTCGTTTGGCGATGAATTTCGCAACCGGGCTGCTGTCATCGGTTCCCGCCAGCAGTTCGATGTGTCCCGAATCGGGATCATCCTTGGCGGCAAACATGGCCACTTTGACTTTTTGTTCGGCGACCACCTCGGTATGCGCCGGTGGATAGCCGAGAATCTCGGAGTAGACTTCGACCGCCTTCTCCAGATCATCGACTGCGATTCCTATATGTGATATATCGGACATTACTATTTTCCTTCTTTTTCCGTCTGTTCCCTTTTGACCGCTTCTTCGTAGGCCCGCATTTCCTCTTCAAGTTCAAGCTGCTGCTCCCATCTCGAGAGGTACGGTCGATACCATCGTCCCATAGAGCGATAAAACGTGGTCTGATAGGGATGTCCGCCCTCATCGGGTTCATCCGTAAGGTAGAACAGCCTTATCCATGCAAAGGCCGAATCGCCGAGAATCTCGACGCTGTCGGTGACGACGTGCGAAAGGGTATTATAGACGTAGTCGCGAACGCGGGGGTATTCGTAGTATTCGGTGAGCGAGATTATGTCCTTGTAGTACATAAACTCGTTTTCATACAGGACGGTTTTATCGCCCTCGCGGACGCGTTCGATGTATTCGGTCATAAGGTTTCTGATGACAGCTTCATCGCTGTCATCAGAGACCGTTGTATTAGCTGCTGTTTTATTGTCGTTGCCGGGGGCTTTTTGCCCGCCGCATCCAAAGATAAAAAATATGACTGCCAGAAAAGCAAGGGCGCTAAAGCACTTCACGATATTCTCCCCAGATATCTCTCAGGCAATTCGATATTTCGCCAAGCGTGGTGTAGCACTCGACCGCCTCGATAACCGGCGGGACGATATTGTCATTACCCCGGGCCGCTTCATCGAGCGCCTTGAGGCATTTCGCGACTTTATCGTTGTCCCGGTTTTTGCGCAGTGCGGCGAGCCGTTTGACCTGCTCTTCTTCCAGTTTCGGATCGACCTTGAGAACTTCCTCCATCGGCTCTTCCTTATCGCGGAATTTATTGACGCCGACGACGACCATCTCGTTTTTCTCGATCATTTTCTGGAAACGGTAAGCGGACTTGGCTATTTCGTGTTTGAAGTAGCCGGTTTCGACACCCTTGACGGAACCGCCCATGTCCTCGATATCCTTCATGATTTCGAGAACTTTTTTCTCGGTTTCGTCGGTCAGATGTTCGACCAGATGCGAACCTCCGAGGGGATCGGCTGAATCGACAATACCCGACTCGAACCCGATAATCTGCTGGGTGCGGAGGGCTATTTCGGCCGATCTTTCGGTGGGCAGGCCGAGCGCCTCATCGAATGAGTTGGTGTGCAGCGACTGGGTGCCGCCGAGCACCGCCGCCAGGGCCTGGAGGGTGGTTCGGACAATATTGTTCTCCGGCTGTTGTGCCGTCAGGGTCGAACCGCCGGTTTGGGTGTGGAAACGGAGAAGCATCGATTTCGGATTTTTCGCCTTGAACTGCTCCTTCATCAGTCGGGCCCAGATACGCCGTGCGGCGCGGAACTTGGCCACTTCCTCGAACAGGTTGTTGTGCGAGGCGAAGAAGAACGAGAGTCGCGGCGCGAATGAATCGACATCCAGCCCGGCTTTGAGAGCGGCTTCGACATACGCCCGGGCATCGGACAATGTAAAAGCGACTTCCTGGGCGGCGCTGGCGCCCGCTTCGCGAATATGATAACCTGAGATTGAAATTGTGTTAAATTTCGGTAAATTGTCTTTGGCGTATGCAAAGATATCGGTGATCAGACGCATCGACGGTTCCGGCGGATAAATATACGTACCCCGGGCGATGAACTCCTTGAGGATATCATTCTGAATGGTCCCGGAGATTTTATCCTGCGCCACGCCCTGTTTTTTGGCGACCGTGATATACATGGCCAGCAGGGCGACGGCGGTGGCGTTGATGGTCATCGAAGTCGACACCTTCCCGAGTGGAATCTTGTTGAAAAGAGTCTCCATATCGGCCAACGAGTCGATAGCGACGCCGGTTCGACCGACTTCGCCTCGCGCCATGGCGCTGTCGGAGTCGTAGCCGATCTGGGTGGCCAGATCGAACGCGACCGACAGACCTGTCTGGCCGTTTTCGAGCAGATATCGAAACCGCTGGTTGGTTTCTTCGGCGGTACCGAACCCGGCGTACTGGCGCATGGTCCACAGCCGGCCGCGATACATGTTTTTATATACGCCTCGGGTGTATGGGAACTCACCCGGGTGACCCAGCTCGCTTCCTTTTCGGGAATCCTGATCCACCACGACCGGCACTTCGACGCCGGATGTGGTAAAACGTTTTTCCTCTTCCATTTATTCAAGCTCCAATAGTTTTTCGTTTTTGTCGACCGCGTTTCCGGGATCGGCAAAGACTTCTTTTACAATTGCATCATACGGGGCTTTAATCATATTCTCCATTTTCATGGCCTCAATGATTACCAGCGTCTGCCCTTTGGCGACATTGTCGCCGGGAGCAACCGCCGTCGAAAGCACCAGCCCCGGCATCGGTGCTTTGATAATTTTGTCTTCCGGCCCGTCGAGGGCGCTTCCGGCCCGCTTGCGAAGCTCGGCCAGATCGTATGGTTCGGCACGGACATTGACTTCTTTCCCCTCCAGGAAGATTTCAAGACTGCCTCCGTTGCGTGAAATATCCACTTCCGAGGCCCGTTCGTTGATCTTGAACAGAAATTTTTTGTCCGAGAGTTGATCCACATACACAAGGTACCTGGAGTCCCCATTTACCACCAGATAGCCTTCCGCCCGACGGGTTAGTTCGATGTCGAATTCTTCGTCATCGACTGATACAACAAATCTATTTCTAAGGTCACCCATAGTTCCAACTCTACTTGGTCAATCCTTTAATACCTTCGCGGCGATAGTGCCGCACCCAGTTGCTACGGCATTCCTGCCGTTTTTTGAAAGTCGTTTCGACTTTTTCGCGGTTGATGTATTCGTACACCACCGCCGCAATGGCCGCTTTCTCGGCCTGGTCGGCCTCGGCGCACTCGAATATCCTCTCGGGAAATTCGACGTCGATAAAATCGGTAGCATAATCGCCCATATCGAACCGGGGCGAGCGCATCACCGTACAACCGAAACCGATAGTGGTATGCACGCCCGAGATACGGTATTCCGACAACGCCCGGCTCATGCGCTGGATAGCCTCACGGCGGGTGCCGCCCCAGGCAATCAGCTTGGCGATAATCGGATCGTAAAACATCGGTATCTCCGAACCGCGCACCACTCCTGAATCGACCCGGATTCCCGGCCCGGAGGGCTCGCGGTACTCGGTGATTATTCCGGTCGAGGGCATGAAATCCTGATGCGGGTCCTCGGCATAAATACGGCACTCGATGGCGTGACCGCGGGAAGAAATTTCCTCCTGCCGTATGGCCGTCGGCCGCCCCTCGGCGATGCGTATCTGCTCGCGGACGAGGTCGATACCGGTCACCATCTCGGTAACGGGATGTTCCACCTGAAGTCTCGTATTCACTTCGAGGAAATAATAATTAAGTTCCTGATCGACCAGGAACTCGACCGTCCCGGCTCCGAGATAGCCCGATTCGCGCGCGATACTGACGGCCGCTTCACCCATGCGTTTGCGGAGATCCCTCGATACTATCGGCGAGGGGGACTCCTCGATAACTTTTTGATGCCGTCTTTGAATCGAACATTCGCGCTCGCCGAGATAGACGGCATTGCCGTGCGAATCGGTCAGTATTTGTATCTCTATATGTCTTGGTTTTTCGAGATATTTTTCGAGATAGACGCGGCCGTCGCCGAAGGCCGATCCGGCCTCGCGTATGGCCGACTCGAGCGATTCGGTCAGATTTTCTTCGGATTTAACCACCCGCATCCCTTTACCGCCGCCCCCGGCGGCCGCTTTGATCAGCACCGGGTAGCCAATTTCGGCCGCTTTTTCGGCGACCGAATTTAAATTATCATTGTCGAATTCGGCCCCCGGCACAACCGGTAAACCGGCCTCGATAGCGGTTTTACGGGCGGCTAATTTATCGCCGAGAAGAGCGATTGTTTCGGCTTTGGGCCCGATGAAAATAATGTCGTTGTCTTCGCACAGTTTGGCGAAATCGGCGTTTTCGGCCAGAAAACCATAGCCCGGATGAATCGCCTGCGCGCCTGATTCTTTGGCCGCTTTGATTATATTTTCCTGCTTTAGATAGCTCTCGACCGACAGCGACGGTCCGACATGATAGGCCTCATCGGCCAGCCGGACATGATAGGCGGTTTTATCGCAGTCGGAATAGACCGCGACCGACCTGATACCGGCATCGTTGCAGGCGCGTATGACGCGGATGGCGATCTCGCCCCGGTTAGCGACTAATATTTTATTTATAATTCGTTTCATAATCGTTCTGTACTATAGCGGTATGTTTCCGTGTTTTTTCTGCGGGTTGCTGTCCTTTTTCGAGGCCAGCATCTCGAATGCGCGTATCAATCGCGGCCGGGTCGTTTTCGGCTCGATAATATCGTCGAGATAACCCCGCCCCGCGGCAATAAACGGGTTGGCGAATTTATCGCGGTATTCCTCGGTTTTCTGCTCGACCGCTTTTTCCTTGTGCGCAGCCTCGGCGATTTCCTTTTTCATGATGATTTCCACCGCGCCCTTCGGACCCATCACGGCGATCTCAGCGGTGGGCCAGGCGTAGTTCATATCACCGCGTATATGTTTCGAATTCATAACATCATAGGCGCCGCCGTAAGCCTTGCGGGTGATAACGGTCACTTTGGGCACGGTCGCCTCGCAATAAGCGTACAATAATTTCGCGCCGTGCTTAATAATGCCGCCGTGTTCCTGATCGGTCCCGGGCAAAAATCCGGGGACATCCTCGAAAGTCAGGATGGGAATATTGAAGGCATCGCAAAAACGAATAAAGCGCGCCGCTTTCATGGATGATTTTATATCCAGGCACCCGGCCAGCACCGCCGGCTGATTGGCGATGATACCGATCGAGTTGCCGCCCAGCCGGGCGAAACCGACGACGATATTGGCGGCGAAATCTTCATGCACCTCGAAAAAGTTCTGATCATCGACGATGCGCCTGATGACATCCTTGATGTCGTATGATTTATTCGGATTGTCGGGGACAATCGTATTCAGGTCCTCATCCATCCGGTCAACCGGGTCGGCGGTTTCGACATAGGGTGGATCCTCCAGATTATTCTGCGGGATAAAACCGATCAGGTTGCGCAGGCAGGTGATGGCATCGGCCTCGTTGGAGCATGAAAAATGCGCCACCCCCGATGTCGTGGCGTGGGTGTCGGCCCCGCCGAGCTCCTCGGAAGTGACCTGCTCATGCGTCACTGTCTTGACCACGTTCGGCCCGGTAACGAACATGTACGATGATTTTTTGACCATCAGTACGAAATCGGTGATGGCCGGGCTGTACACGGCGCCGCCGGCGCAGGGTCCGAGAATAACCGATATTTGCGGTACGACACCCGAGGCGAGAGTGTTACGGAGAAAAATGTCGGCATAGCCGCCGAGCGACACCACACCTTCCTGGATCCGCGCCCCGCCGGAATCGTTGAGCCCGATGACGGGCGCCCCGACCTTCATGGCCATATCCATTATTTTGCAAATTTTTTCGGAGTTGGGACCGGACATCGAGCCGCCGAAGACGGTGAAATCCTGCGAGAAGACAAACACCTTGCGGCCGCCTATCGTCCCGCATCCGGTGACGACACCGTCGCCGAGAATTTTTTTCTTGTCGAGTCCGAAATCGACGCTACGGTGGGTGACAAACATATCGAACTCCTCGAAGGAGTTTTTATCCAGCAGGAGTTCCAGCCGTTCCCTGGCCGTCAGTTTGCCTTTCTCATGCTGGCTGTCGATTTTAGCCTGGCCGCCCCCAAGCTGTGCCTCACGGCGCATCTGTTCGAGTTTTTCGAGTTTCTCTTTAAGATCCATAATTTTCCGACCGGTTTGAGCTTTTTACCCCCTGAGTCGCTTCGATTTATTCGACTTTATTTACGACAATCCTCTTGCCGTCCCTTGTCAACGACCCCACTTTAATGTCAACGTCATGATCGAATACGACCGCGTTGTTTTTGTCCGCGAGTTTTTCCAGTAAATCCCTTTTGACCGCCATCGTCTTCATCGGATCGAGATCGACCGCCGCCACGTAGGGTATTCGCACATGGTACGACGACGGTATGATATCGGCATAGTACACCACCGTCATATCATCCGACACCGCCTCGACCGCCTGATGCCCCGGTGTGTGCCCCCCGGTGAGTATGGCTTTTACCCCCGGAAGAATCTCCTCTTCGCCGTCGATCTGCTCGAGCTGTCCCGATTTTTCGAGAATTTCGAGCCGTTCCGGGATATAAACCGCGGCGGTACGCTCGTTGGGATTCATGGCATCCCGCCATTCCATTTTCTGAACGATATATTTCGCTTTTTTGAAGCGTGTCGTATATGTACCGTCGATATTTTTCACGGCCCCGCCGGCATGATCGGTGTGGAGATGGCTCAGGAAGACAAGGTCGATATCATCGGTGGTGAGACCGATATCCCGCAAGCCGTTCTCGATATTAGTGTCGCCGGAGGCGGCATAAATTTTCTTCTCGCCGTCGGTCAGGCAGTCGCCCAGACCGGTGTCGAAAAGAACATTCCTGTCGCCCGTCCGGAGAACAAACAGGTTGGCCTGCATCGGGATGGTGTTATCCTCATCGGCCGGGAGCAGTTTCCCCCAGATTTTTTTGGGGACAACTCCAAACATCGACCCTCCGTCGAGCCGGAAATCCTGCTCGACGAAGGGTATTATATCGAAAGTTCCGAATTTCATTATCGCAACAAATTACCTGCAATAACCAGGCGCTGGACCTCGTTGGTTCCTTCATAAATTTCGGTTACGCGCTGGTCGCGGTAAAGTTTCTCGATCATCGAGAACTCGCCGATATAACCGTAACCGGCATGAATCTGCATGGCGCGATCGACGCAGAAACGAGCCACCTCGGTGGCATGCATTTTGGCCTGGGCGGCTTCGAAACTGAACCTCTCGCCGCGATCCTGCATCTGGGCCGCTTTGTAGGTCATCAATCGGGCCGCTTCGAGCTGTGTCGACATCTCGGCAATCATCCACTGAATCGCCTGCAGTTTGGCGATCGGGGAACCGAAAGCCATGCGTTCCTTGGCATACTTGATCGATTCATCGAGCGCCCGCTGGGCCATACCGACGCCCTGGGCGGCAACGCCGATACGGGCGCCGTCGAGCGTGTTCATGGCATATTTGAAACCCTTGCCGGTTTCGCCGAGCTGCTGGGTAACCGGGACGCGGACATCTTTCAGTTCGATCCGGCCGGTGGTTGCGGCGCGCATCCCCATTTTGTGCTTGAGGGTGAAGCCGGTCCATCCGGGGGTATCGGTTTCGACGAGGATGGCCGACACTTTGGGGCGGCCTTCGCCTTCGCCGATGCGGCAGAACAGCACCGCCAGGTCGGCGGCGTCGCCGTGCATGATGAATATTTTTTCGCCGTTGATGACGAAATGGTCACCGTCAATGATAGCCGTCGTTTTCTGGTTGGCGGCATCGGAACCGGCATTGCGCTCGGTCAGAACAAAGGCCGGGACGATTTCACCGGTGGCGCATTTCGGGACATATTTCTTTTTCTGCTCTTCAGTGCCGAAGGCAATGATCGGGTAGGTGGCCAGCTCGGGAACTGCCGCCAGAAGACCGGTGGGGGCATCCCAGTAGCAGAGTTCCTCGACGAGGGTAACATACTCGAGATTGTTGAAACCGCCGCCGCCGTATTCTTTCGGCATGGCAAAACCGACCAAACCGGCATCGGCCAGTTTCTGGTAGTATTCCCGGGGGAAGGCTTCTTCTTTTCGATCCAGTTTCTGATATACAGGCACGATCTCTTTCTCGGCGAATTCCTTCACCCGATCGCGGACTGCCTGCTGTCTCTCATCAACATTATAAGGCATTTTTCCTCCTGAAATTTTGCTATTTATACAAGTCCTATTTCCAAAATCAACGGGGAAATATCACATTATCTTTTCATCTTTTTTGCGTTCGGCCACCGTCTTTTTGACATACTCGATGGTTTCATCGGTGGACGTCCCGGGGGTAAACAGCTTATCCACGCCCTTTTTCTCCAGTTCGACGATGTCTTCATCGGGGATGATACCGCCGCCGAAGAGGATAATATTATCGGCCTTTTTCTCCTTGAGCAGGTCGAGGATGGCCGGGAAAAGGGTCATGTGGGCGCCGGACAGGATGGAGACGCCGATGACATCGACATCTTCCTGAATGGCGGCGTTGACGATCATATCCGGAGTTTGTCTCAGTCCGGTATAGATAACTTCGAATCCGGCATCACGGAAAGCGGCCGCGATGACTTTGACACCGCGATCATGCCCGTCGAGACCCGGCTTGGCAAGCAACACTCTTATTTTTTCTGACATGGTTTTTATCTTATCTCTTAATAGTTAATACCAATGGTTAATATATATTAGATCACCGGGGGTTCGACATACTCGCCGAAAATCGGTTTCAGCGCATCGCATATCTCACCCATGGTGGTATATACTCTCACACAATCAAGCATCGCCTTGAGGGTGTTACCGTTGCCCTTGGCGGCCTCGGTAAGATCCTCGAGCGTGCGTTTGACTTTATCGTTATCGCGTTTGGCGCGAATATCTTTGACAAAAGCGGCTTGTTCCCGCTCGACCGACTCGTCGATTCTGAGAATCGGGATATCGATTTCCTCATCATCCATGACATAATCGTTGATACCGACGATGATCCGCTCTTTTTTCTCGATTTCTTTCTGGTAGCGGTATGCGGCCCGGGCGATTTCGCGCTGGAGATAGCCCTCCTCGACACATTTGACGACCCCGCCGCGTCGCTCGATCTCATCGAGATACGCCTCGGCGTCGGCCTCGATTTTGTCGGTCATCGCCTCGACAAAGTACGATCCGGCAAGCGGATCGATAGTGTTGGCGACGCCGGTTTCGTGGGCGATAACCTGCTGTGTCCGCAGGGCGATCAGGACCGCTTTTTCGGACGGGAGCGCGAGTGTTTCGTCCATCGAGTTGGTGTGCAGCGACTGGGTTCCGCCGAGAACGCCGGAGAGCGCTTCGAGCGCGGTGCGGACGATATTATTTTCCGGCTGCTGGGCGGTCAGCGAGCATCCGGCTGTCTGGGTATGGAACCTAAGCAGCCATGAGCGCTCGTTTTTGGCTTTGTATTTTTCTTTCATGCGGCGGGCGAAAATTCTTCGCGCGGCGCGGTATTTGGCTATTTCCTCGAAGAAATCCTGGTGGGCGTTAAAAAAGAACGATAATCTCGGCGCGAAAGCGTCGACATCCTGTCCGTCTTTCATGGCCGCCTCGATATATGTAAAGCCGTCGGCCAGCGTAAAGGCCAGTTCCTGCGCGGCGGTGGACCCGGCCTCGCGAATATGGTAGCCGGAGATCGAGATAGTGTTCCACTGCGGCACATTTTCGGTGCAGAAAGCCATCAGGTCGGTAATGAGGCGGATCGACGGTTCCGGGGGATAGATCCACTCTTTCTGCGCGATGTATTCTTTCAGGATGTCATTTTGAAGTGTTCCGCGGATTTTGTCGAACGGGACGCCCTGTTTTTCGGCGACGGCCAGGTACATGGCCAGAAGTACCGAGGCGGGGGCGTTGATGGTCATCGAGGTGGACACTTCGCCGAGGTTGATACCGTCGAAGATGAGTTCCATATCGGCCAGCGAATCGACCGCGACGCCGCATTTGCCGACCTCGCCGAGCGAGCGCGGGTGGTCGGAATCGTAGCCCATTAGGGTGGGCAGGTCGAACGCCACCGAAAGGCCGGTCTGGCCGTTTTTCAGCAGGTAGTGGTATCTTTCGTTGGTCTGTTTCGGCGTCCCCATGCCCGAAAACTGGCGCATTGTCCACAAACGGCCTCGATACATCGTATGATGGACGCCGCGGGTGTAGGGGTATTTCCCCGGATAGCCGACTTTATTGTTGAATTCGGCCCCATCGACGTCGGCCGGGGTGTAAAGTTCGTTGACTTCTTCGCCGGAAACGGTAATAAAACGGGGGCGGGATTTTTTGGCGCGGAATTTTTCCGCTTCCTGATCCCACTTCTTCAAATTTTCAGCATTTTCGTCAAGAAATTCTTTATCAAACACAGCACACTCCGGTTATATTTTAACTAAATAAGCTAATAACTTTGGCGGCAAAAATCAAGCCCCAAAGGGGGCTTAATTTAAACTTCCAAACCCTTAATTTGCTTAAATTTATTGCAGATAATACGGAGAAAAACTGCCTGTGAGTAACGGCCGCTTCAATAGTTGCAGATATGACAAACTGCGGCCGTATTATAAAGGCCTAGAATAGGTCCGAGATTTGTTCTTTTTTGGGCGCGCACACCACGATCCCGACCGGAAAATCGGAAATTAAAGCTAGATTCTAATACCGGATTTTTAATTTCGGGCTTGCATCATCTTTCTGCGGATTCAGCGAATCCGACGCTTCGGCCATCCACAGATGTAACAGAAGCTTGATAGCGTCCTCGTCCTGTTCGGTAACACCGTGAATCTGGAGACCGGTTTCATAGCAGTCGATCCGGTCGTTTTTCCGGCACCATTTGCTGTCGGCATCGAAATTCAATTGTCCACCATCGAGAACCTCTTCGGGCAGGTCCATCTTACACGGGATTGTCCCCGGCACCTCGATAGGCTTCTCGGTAATAATTCTTACGCCCCGCGTCGACATATCCACTATCCGCCCGATCATCTTGTTGCTGTTTCGGTCGAAAGCATGAAAATAGCCGCGCGCCTGTCTTCGCACGAATCTACGCTGTTCTGACATTGTTGTAACCCTCAAAGATCGTGTATAATTGATAAGTTTGGCCCTTATTAATATATCGTCACATATCCATTAAATATTTAATGTCGCTACAGAAAAATAAGAGCCGAAGGAACAGCGGCTACTCGCAAACAGGCGCCGCGCCGCCTTTGTAAAGATAATTGATTAAATAGGTTACATCGAGAATGTTGGCTGCGGCGTCGTTGTTGACATCGCCCGTCTCGGGCGGAATCGGGGCCGGGCCGTGCCTGTAGAGATAATTGATAATATATGTGCCGTCGAGAATATTGATCCCGCCGCTATTGTCGATATCGCCGCAAAGGTGCGCGGAGCTTTCGGGAACAAGCAGGGTAATTTCGTCGATACGAACATCGCCCTCGTAATCATCGGTGTGCGGTTCGCCAAGATACAGGTATTCCGGGGTGTCCATGGCGAAAACAAGATCGAGAGCGACCGGATCGGTTTCCTCGATTATGTTCTGATTTCCATCATACAGCCGCAGGATAATATAGCCGTCCTTTTTTTCCAGTTCGGCATAGTACCATGTGTCATAGGCGTAGGTGTGGGCGACGTTCCAGTTCCAGTCCGATGTATCCCAGTACGAGCCGGTCCATGTCCGCAACAGGTTGCCGCCGGAATTCGTCTCGGGCGCCATATAGACCATATAGACGGGGTGGAAAGTCTGCCCGCCGCCGCCGTAATTCAGGTGGTTGTCCACGTCGATAACCATCTTACGGTGATAGTGCCACCACAACTCGGCACATTCGCCGCTGGAGCAGGTATCGTCGGTGACGGTCAAAAAATACATGCCGTTTTCGTAATAGCCGCCGTGATCGTTGAAATCGGGATGATCGTAATCGGCCTGTTCATAATTGGTGAGATCGTAATTTATATACCCGATTTTGGTCCGCACCTTGTATTCATCCGGAAGCACCGAGGCGCTTCGGATCAAGGCGGCGTTCCAGAAATCGGGGGCGTTCAGTTGAGCATAACCGCCGGCGACGGTAATTGCTCCGCCGTTGAGCAATTGATATACCAGCCAGTTGTCGGTTCCGAAAGTCATGCCGTCGGACGCCTCGTAGGAGTCGTCAAAATTCTCCTGATAGAGCATTGTCCAGCCGGAATCATTGAATGACGCCATAGATGACGGCGCGATTGCGGCAAGACAAAAGAGAAAAGTAATAATTTTCAAACGGGACATCCGTTCCCCCTTATAATCACAGTTTCCTTAAAGCAGTATTACATGATTGATACGGATTTGTCAAGGCGGGTATGGGATCGAATTTCGCGGCCGGCGGCTGTTAGTGGCAAAAAAAATAAAAAAAGCAAAAAAAATCCCCCCGGCCGAACCGGGGGGATGCGTTATCTAAAAATGATTGAACGTCAAACCGGACAATTTGATCAGTTCGCGGCTCGACGAGTATGGATCGCCGCGTCCGTCGTAAATTTCCGAGACCGCCTTCTCGAGATCGGGCATCTCGGCCAGTTTATTGCGTATCATGTCATTAACATAATAGATCAGAATATTATAGATCTTCTTGCGAATCTGTTTCCGCCGATGTTTTTCCAGCCAGCCCGATTTGACGGCGTAGTCCATATGCTGCGCCAGTTTTTCCAGAAGCTGGTCGGTCCCCTTGTTGTTGACCGCCTCGGTCAGCACCACCGGGATCTCCCAGACCATCTGGTCGCGTTTCATTTCGAGCGTCATGTTAAGTTCCATCTCGATATTTCCCGCGCCGGGCCGGTCGGCCTTGTTGACCACGAAAATATCGGCGATTTCCATCAATCCGGCTTTGAGCGTCTGTATGGCGTCACCCGATTCCGGCACCAGGACGACCGCGACAGTATCGCAGGCATCGACCACATCGAGTTCGACCTGGCCGACCCCAACCGTCTCGATCAGGATATAATCGAAACCGAAAGCATCGAGCACGGTCGATGCGTTGCCGGTGGCGGCGGTCAATCCGCCGAGTGAACCGCGGGTGGCCATGGAGCGGATGAAGACGGATCCGTCGGCGGGCATGTCAACGAGACGGATTCGGTCGCCGAGAAGCGCCCCGCCGGTGAACGGCGAGGAGGGATCGACGGCGATGACGGCCACGCTGTGGCCGTCGGCGGCGAGTGTTTTGGCGACATTGTTGACCAGCGAGGATTTACCCGCGCCGGGGGGGCCGGTGAAACCGATCCGTGTGGCCCGTCCCGATTTGGGATAGAGTTTGCCGAGAACCTCGCGGTAGCCGTCCTCGGTATCCTCGACAAACGAAATTATCCTCGCCAGGGCCGCCTGATCACCCTGAAAGAATTTATCCAGAACTGTCATAGATTTTTACCCGTACTGCCTGATATCTCCCGCGGCCAGTTTGATATCTTTCAGGCGCAACTGGATTCGGGTATGCCCGTCCCACGAGTTGTATTCGACGACATAAACCAGATCGACGAGACTTCCGCGGCCGGACAGCTTGCGCGCCCAGTCGCCGAAACCGAAGCCGATTATATCGAAGACGGAATCGCCCTTTCGGACTTTCATCTTGAGATGGTTCTTGCCGACACAGTAGGGTTGCCCCAGAATCTCGCAGTTACGCGTAAGAAAAACCGGGCGCATGTTTTGCGGCCCGAACGGCGCAAATGTTTCTATGACATCAAGCAGCTTATTATCGATTTGTGAAAGTTCAATTTCGGAATCGATATACAATTTGGCCACAAGGTCCTCGACGGTCAGCATCTGCTTAGAAACCGTTTTCATTCGCTCGCGGAAATTCTCGATATTTTCCGGTTTGATGGTCAACCCGGCGGCATATTTATGTCCGCCGTAGCGAAGGAGTAAATCCTCGCATTCCTTGAGCGCATCGCACAGATGGAAACCGGGAATGGAGCGGGCCGAGCCTTTTCCCTCACCGTTGTCGATAGCTATCATGACGGTGGGGAGGTGGAATTTTTCCACCAGCCGGCTGGCGACAATCCCGATGACACCCTGGTGCCACCCCTCGGAAGCGAGGACGATGGCGCGGTCCTCTTTGAGATCGACGACCTGTCGAATCTGTTCGAGGGCGTCGTTGAGTGTCTTTTCATCGATATTTTTCCGCCGCTGGTTTTCCTTGTCGAGCTTGCGGGCGATTTCGGAGGCCAGTCTTTCGTCTTTTGTGGTCAGCAGTTTGATGGCCAGTTCGGCGTCGCCCAGCCGCCCGATGGCGTTGATTCGCGGCGCCAGGATAAAGACGACCTGACCGGTTCCTATTTCTTTCCCCATAAGACCGGAAACAAAGGCCAGCGATTTCAGCCCCGGTTTGGTGGTCCGGGCTATCTGCCTGATACCGAATTTCGTCAGGACGCGGTTTTCGCCGACAAGCGGCACGATATCGGCCGATGTCCCCAGTGCGACCAGATCGAGATGCTCCTCGAGCTCGCTTCGATCCTGCTGTAAACGCTGGTAGAGCGCTTCGGCCAGTTTCCAGGCCACGCCGACACCGGAGAGATCGCCATAGGGATAATTGCATTCCTTGAGTTTGGGATCGACCAGCGCCACCGCCTTGGGGAGAGTCTCCCCCTGCTCGTGGTGGTCGGTCAGGATACATTCAATACCAAGCGAACGGGCGAATTCGACTTCTTCCACCGCCGTCACACCGGTATCGACCGAGATAATAAGAGTAACCTCTTTTTCCTTGGCCTCATTGATACCGTCAATCGATAGACCATAACCCTCCACCAGCCGATTGGGCAGATAGTATGAAACCTGGGCGCCGAGCTTGTTGAGAACCAGGTACAGCAATGACGAGGCGGTAATACCGTCCACGTCATAGTCGCCGTAAACCATGATTTTTTCGTTTTCACGCAGGGCGTCGAGGATTCTCTCCACCGCTTTATCCATGTTTGTCAGGATAAACGGATCCTTTAGATCGGACAGCGAGGGGCGAAGGAATTTATCGATTGATTCGACCGTATCGATCTGTCGGTTGAAGAGAATCTTGATAATGATTTTCTCCAACCCGGTCTTTACGGCGATGTCCTGAAGCAATTCGGCGTCCGGCTCGGGTGCAACGACCCACTTGAGCGGGACAGACCTTGTTGCCCAATTCATTTCTGATTCCTTTTTCAAGAAGTCAGAAAGAGCAGAATAAGCCGAGTTCTGTTCCGTCGTAAGACGGTACGGTCATTTATCTTGACCGGACAGTTACCTGTCGGTTCCATGCGGCCTACCCGGAAATCATGCAGGGCGAGCCAACCCCTCTTTCCCTATTTGGCCTTGCTCCGGATGGGGTTTACCTCACGGATCAGTTACCTGACCCGGACGGGGTCTCTTACACCTCGTTTTCACCATTGCCGCCGAATACCATAACGGTATTCGGGTTGGCTGTTTGTTTTCTGTGGCACTTTCCGTCGGATTTCTCCGCCCCGGTGTTACCGGGCACCCCGGCTCTACGGAGCTCGGACTTTCCTCACTTCATACAATCATAAAGCGCGACCGTGCTCTCCTCTTTCTGGACTTTCGTTAGAATCTATAGTTAACACATTTTTTCTATCTCATGAGGCGGTAGTTGGGCGCTTCCTTGGAAATAGTGACGCTGTGCGGGTGCGACTCTATAATGCCGGCGTGGGTAACGCGAATAAAACGCGCATTTTTCTGGAGCTCCTTAATATTGGGAGCGCCGCAGATTCCCATGCCGGAGCGAAGCCCTCCGATCAGCTGGAATATAGTATTATCCAGATCGCCCTTATACGGGACACGCCCTTCGATGCCTTCCGGCACGAATTTGGAGACATCTTCCTGATGCTCCTGAAAATACCGGTCGCGGCTCCCGGCTTTCATCGCCTCCAGCGAACCCATGCCGCGATAAGTTTTGAATGTCCGCCCCTCATATAATACGGTTTCACCCGGGGATTCTTCGGTTCCGGCTAATATGGAACCGAGCATGACGGCCGATGCCCCGGCGGCAAGAGCTTTCGTGATCTCACCGGAGTATTTTATGCCCCCGTCGGCCACGACGGGTACTTTATGTTTATCGGCCGCTTTGACACTTTCCGTAATGGCGGTAATCTGCGGCACGCCGCAGCCGGTAACAACCCGCGTGGTGCAGATGGAACCGGGGCCGATGCCGACTTTGACGCAATCGGCGCCGTGGTCGATCAGGGCCCGGGTGCCTTCCTCGGTGGCCACATTGCCGCCCATTACCGGTATTTGGGGCCATTTCTTTTTCAACTGCTCGACAGTCTTCAAAACCCCGGTGGAGTGGCCGTGGGAGGAGTCAACGCACAAAATATCAACGCTGGCTTTGACCATAAGTTCCACCCTCTTGTCGAGATCTTTCGAGACACCGACGGCGCCGCCGACGCGCAGCCGCCCGCGCCTGTCCTTGCAGGCGTTCGGATACTGAATTTTCTTCATAATATCCTTGACCGTAATCATCCCCTTGAGATGATTTTCGCCGTCGACGATGAGCAGTTTTTCGATACGATTTTTATGGAGCAAATCCTGGGCGGTATCGAGATCGGTCCCTTCCGGCGCCGTGATCAGGTTGTCGCAGGTCATAACATCCTTGATAAGCGTATCGAGATCACGGTGAAAACGCAGATCACGGTTGGTGATAATTCCGACGAGAATACCGTTTTCGGTAATCGGAACGCCCGAGATCGCGAACTGCTTCATGACGCTGAGCGCCTCGCCTATCGGGCGATCGGGGGGCAGGGTTATAGGATCGACAATCATCCCCGATTCGGACCGTTTGACTTTGTCCACCTCGGACGCCTGCCGCTCGGGCGACAGATTTTTATGAATAATTCCTATCCCGCCCTGGCGGGCAATGGCAATACCCATCCGGTATTCGGTCACGGTATCCATGGCGGCCGAAATAACCGGGATTTTCAGTTTGATTCTTCCGGCCAGCGACGTTGAAATATCGACGTCCTTCGGCAACACATCCGATCGGACCGGCATCAGCAGAACATCATCGAATGTCAACCCTTCTTCGGGAAAAAACTCGGCCATTATTCGCTTTCCCCTTCTTTCCAGATAAGCATCCGTCCGCAGTTATCACAAGTGATAATCTGGTCGCCCCTTTTGATTTCCTGAATTCGGTGGGGCGGCAGAGCCTTGTAACACGATCCGCAGGCGCGTTTTTTGACCGTCACGACAACATCGCCGCCGCGGTTTTTACGAACCCGCTCATAGACCGACATGGTTCTCCGGGGAACCTGAACCGTGATCCGTTTGCGTTCGTCATCCTTGATGCCGATTTTCGACCCGACCGAGTCCATTTTCTCCTGCAGAATTTCCAGTTGTTTTTCGTTCTGCTCACGGGTTTCCTGCGATTTCCGACGGATATCGTCGATGTTGCCCCCGAGTTTTTCGATTTTCTCGATCAGTTCCAGAATCTGAGTCTCGCGTTCGTTGATTGCCTCCTTGACGGAATCTATCTGGGCAATTAAAGCATCGTATTCTTTGTTCGTTTTAATCGACATCATCTGGCCCTGAAGCTTCTTCAGTTCTTCCTGCCGGGTGCTTACCTCCAGCTCCAGGTTTTTCTGCAGGATCTGTGACTCGGACAGTTCTTTTTCGGTTTTTTTACATATTTCGTCCGCTTCACTGATTTCCCGCTTAAGATTTTCCATCATATCTGGAATATATTCTTTAGAGCGTTCCAGTTCTCCAAGGTCATAGTCAATAACCTGCAATTTTAAAAGCAATTCGATATCGCTTAGCATTGTGCGCTCCTTACTTGATCCTATAGCCATAACAAAAAAAGCGCAATCTTGAATTTAAACCCAAGACTGCGCCCTAAATTTCCTTTCTATAAAACAAGGGGCAAATTTTTATTTCCCTGCTTTTATGATATGTCATGCAAACGGCTTGTGGTTTCGCCATCTCCACCTTCTTTATCAAATGGGCAATACTGGATTCGAACCAGTGACCTCTCGGATGTGAACCGAACGCTCTAACCAACTGAGCTAATTGCCCTTCCAGAACTCAAATTGTCAAATATCACTTGGGCCCACCAGGACTCGAACCTGGGACCCGCTGATTATGAGTCAGCTGCTCTAACCAACTGAGCTATGGGCCCAATAACAAACTCTAATAATAATATACGCACTTTGGGCCGTCAAGCTAATATTATTAACAATCTTATTTTTAATGTGTTCCGGCCGCCCCCGAAGAAGCCGTCGATTTCCGGCCCAGGACTCAGATATGAAATTCGATAATGTCCCCGTCGGTCAGGACAAAATTGTTCTTAACCCGCTGTCCCTCGTGTTTTCCCGCCCCCCAAACCTTGGCATACTGCAGTTTACGGGCGAAATCCTTGTGCAATTCGACGGCGGCCTCCTCGACCGTCCCGCCCTCGGGAAGAATAATCGGGTCGGCGAAATCGACCTCATGGCCGACCCTTTTGGTATAAACTCTTATCACCCCCAGCGAATCAAACATCGCTTTTTTGAAATTTTCGAGCACCTCATCGTCAAGGATAGACGACGGCACAATGGTAAAATCAGGATAAAGCTCCGCCAGCCCGGCCATCCCGACCTCTCCCCCCTCCTCGAAAAATTTATGCGCCGCCAGTATGGTTTTCTTGTGATAAAACCGGGGATCATCGACATCATCCGGAACCGCCGCCGTCAACATGATCCGCTTTTCTTCGAGTTTCTCGAAAACCGTCCTGACACGACTCTCGAAACCGGGCGTGGCGACATCGACCACCACCACCACCAGATCGGCCTCGCGAACCAGGTTGTACAGGAATTTTTCCATGTAATCATCGGCAATCGGCGGGGTGTCGATCAACTGAAGCTGAACCGACTCGTATTCGGTCATACCGGTCAGCGGGATACGGGTCGTATAGGGATAATCGCCGATCAGCGGTTTGGCCTTGGTGAGAGCGTCAACTATGGTCGATTTACCCGAATTGGGCGGCCCGATCAGGATTATCTGAGCCGCGCCCTCGCGGTCGATATGGTCATAAGTTTCGACCGTGCGGGCGCCGTGCTTTTTCTGAGTCCCGTCAATCTGCAGCTTGAGTTTGGCGATTTTGGATTTAATATCGGCCTGGAGCTTGTCGGTCCCCTTGTGCTTGGGCATCATCGTCAGGAGTTCCTGCGCCAGACGCAGTTTTTCGCGGGGATCCCGCTCAGCCTTGTATTCCCGTTCGAGCTCGTAATATTGGGGCGGAAGATTCGCCGGCATAACCTACCTCCACCCAATTTTAATAAAAACCGGCCCGATTTTCAAGAAAAATGATAAAGCATATCATCCCGCCGGCGATTCGGATCAGTTGAAACAGTAATATCCCAAATACGACAGGCGCATTTCCTCGGGGAATCCGTTCATTGGATCATCAAGTTCCTGTTTTATCTCGTCATAAATCATCCAGAGCGGCCGAGACGGGTCAACCGGCACCTTGTAATAATGGTACCAGTATTCAGGCCGGTTACTTATACCCGGTGTCTTAATAGCCCGATCGACATATAACAAATTGCCGGTCTTCAGACTTAATCTATCCAGATAATACCGTTCCATATATTCACCCAGACTGTCCGAAGCCGGTTCATACCTAAAATACAAGTCCAGGGAGCCCAGCGACAGATAGTCATACAAAATCTGAAGATCCATAAACGTATCGCCGGGGATACTGACATAATAGAAGGTGTCGGGCCAGGCGTGCCAGATTTCGACAACGATGTTATATGTCCCGCTGTCGAGCATGGCCATGAAACGCGAGGAATCATCGGTCTCCACAGTATAGACACCCTCCCCCGGATCGATAAATTTCACTGTCGCCTCGCGGCCGGTAACCAGCGAGTAATATGTTTTATAGTAATTCTCTCCGTAATAGTAATAACTATCATCATTTATTTCACAAATATAGGCCCGCACCTGGCCGGTAATCCGGGTGTCGCCGGCAATAGATGACACCGGATCATCACCCGAACATGATACCAGCGACAAAAAGACACCGATCATAATCATAAAGTAAATAGCTCGTTTTCGCATTTTCTCCTCCCTGTATTAAAATAAACACATTATGGGCAAAAAATGGACATCCATTTCGTACGGGAATATATGTTCGGCGGCTTCGAGTTCACTTGTCGCGGCCAGCCAGACCTCCCAGAAATAATAGCCGGTGTCGAACGGCACTTCATAATATACCCCGTATGATCCGTAACCACCATGATGATCCCGTCTTATACGCTGATCGATATCGAGTATATGCCCGAGAGCTCCGTTGAGACTGTTCATCAACGCCACCTGTGTCGATTCGCCGAGCGAATCGGAGTCCGGATTGTAATAAAATTCAAGCGATAACGTATCGGGCCAGAGCGTGGCATACAAGAACTCGAAATCGATAACCGTATCGCCCGCGATTTCGACATTCATGATCGTATCCGGAAAGGCATGATCGTTTTTCAAGACAATATCATAGGTTCCGGTGTCGATCTGCATCTCGTAATTGGATGAATCATCGGTTTTGAAAATATAGCTGTAATCGCCGACACGCAGAAACTCGATGGTCGCTTTCATACCGGTCGAAACGGTGTAGCGGTCGCTGCCGTTGTATTCCTGATACGGATTACAATAATAGGCGTAAACGGTCCCGGTCACTTCCACGTTGAAAATATCCGGGTCATCGATATTAACGATTTTTTCATCGTCCGAACACGAAAAAATAAGTGCCGCGGCAATTAACAGCAACATAATTGAAGATAATCGTAAACAAGACATAACTCCCCTCCTATCTCGATTTCTATATTTGTCCCGGATGCCGTGCAAAGATGCCAACAATACTATAAAATAAGATAGTCCTGCCATATTGCGCAAGGATATTATTCAGACTAAAGACGAAAAAGAACATGTTTTTGCCCAATTAATTTTTCGCCCGTCAAAACAGCCCCCCCGAAAGGGATTCAGGAGGAAATTATTTCAAATTGATTGACAGATTTTGTCATAAGGGGTATATTATAAGCGGCTGGGATAAGGGTTCATCCAAATTTCATTAAGCATCATCCCTTCCATTTCAAAAATATTTCATTGTCTGACATCAGAGTTGAACAGCATCGTTTGGCACCGGGCGAAGCATCCATGCGAAAATCTCGTGTAAGGAAAAACTATGCATTTCCACCACTGTTTTCCTCATTATATTCGGCCGCCGCCGGGATGGTTCGATGTCGGCTATTTTCAGCAATATTGACATTAATAATACTCACTATCCTTTCAAGGAGGAAACAGACAATGAAACATGCGCCATTGAAAATAATACTGCTCGTTTTTGGCTTACTTGCCATTTGTTTCATGGGCGGCACTTCGGCCGGAACCATGGATATCATAGAAGACAGTCTTAAATTCACCCTCGGCGGTGGTAATACGGTTCTTCTCCCGGGATCATCACCCGACACTGAAGATACCATCTCCACCGTGGGATTTAAAATCCAATTTTTAACAGCGACCGCCCCGGAGGGGACGGTTACGCAGGTCGATTTTTATTTCACTTTCGATACGACCCGCTGGTACTATCTTTCGGCTGATGTTGACACCAACAACTGGGACGGCGATATAGACCTGATGGATGATCCAACGGACGGGGAAATGCATTTTAAACTGACCGGAAACGGTTGTTCGCCGCCGACCAGCCTTACTCAGCTTGCCAAAGTGAGCTTTGTGCCGCTGTGCCAGATGGCGGGGCATATCAGCGGCCCGTCCTACACGCCGTTTGCCACCGGCGAGGATAACGGCGCCAGCGTGGTGGACAGCAACGGCTCTCACTGGTATGCCACAAGCGACTACACCAACAGCTTCATGATGCCATCGGCCTATATTTCCAATTTCTATGTTGATTGCTTTAATGAAGCTTCGGCACTTATGGGGGACTCGGTTACCGTCCCTGTATATCTGATTCAACATACCATGCCCCACCGGTTATTCACCGTCGATCACCAGCTCGAATTCGACAATACCAAGCTGGATTTCCTGGGCGCTGTGGAGAATGATACCATATTCCAATCGGGCGCGGCCGATCTCGATACATATTATAACAGCGATTCGGGTTATGTGAATATCAGTATCGGGGACAGCGCCGACGGTTATCTTAAAATGCCCGCCTCGACAAGCACCTATGTCAAACTATATGATTTGACATTCAGGGTGCTGGGTCATACTAACGGACCGGGGAATTCGATAGACGTCAATTTTGTCGAGGACAGCTGTTCCCATCTGCCCTGGACCAAATGGAACGAGGGCGGCGGCGATGGTTGTGATGCGCTGGATACCACCGCCTACGACAACTATTTCGACGGCGACGTCGCTATTCCCAATTACATCGCCGGTATGAACTTCACCCCGTTATCGGATTACAGCAAGGGCGACGGGAGCATCGAATACCTCTGCAGCATAAAGAACAATTTCCCGGCCGGCGATTATTCAACCCAGAATAATAACGGCGGTATCGGAACCTTGTTCGCCCTGCCGGATTATCTTGGTCTGAGCGCCCTCGCCGATTCCAACGGTCTCGATTTTTCGGGTCAGACATATATCAACGGCGAGAAACTGTTCTATGCCGCTCAGCAGCCGACCGGTTATATTCAATCGGAGAACGATTATACCAACATGTACAAGGTTCGGTTCTCGTTCGCCGATAACGACTATACGATCGATTACGACGACCGGACGGTGTCGATACCGTGGCTTTCGAGCGGCAATAACTGGGAGACTTTTATCGAGGACACGACCGGTTATGCCGTTCTCGATCTCGATGATATCACCGATTCGACATTCGATTTCAATGTCAACATGGGCCGCTTCTACGCACCCTTCGCGGCGGATAACAACACGACTATTGACCAGCCCCTGTATATAAGCGCCACTTTCGATATCGGCGAATTTTCGGTCAACGTCAATGTCAGCGGTAATTGCACCATCACCGGCGTCACGACCGAGGATGATGTCGATTACACAACGGTTAGCAACAAGGAAGTTCAGATATATTACGATGACACGGCCAAATTCTGCGACGCCTCCGACGACAGCCTGGTACAGATTGCCACTGTTCATTACCGGGTATCCTGCGCGGCCGGTAAAGTCGCCGAGCAGACCCCGCCCGGACAGGGCAGGGAAGGTGATGACGGCGGCGGTACAGGCTTTTATGTGACAGGGACTGTATCCTTCGACGATGAATCGATTGAGGAATACCAGGGCGACGAGCATTTTGTCGATCTGGTACCGCATAATGTCAGGGGATATTGCGGTGTTATCTGGATCCCGGGGATAACCAAGGATAACGAGCTTCTTCCGGATGACTTCTCGCTGTATCCCAACCGGCCGAATCCGTTTAATCCGCAGACGGTTATATCCTATGATGTACCGGCCGCCTCTCATGTGACGATCCGAATTGTCAATATCCTGGGACAGCATGTGACGACGCTGGTCGATGAGCAGAAGGCGCCGGGTCAGTACGAAGCTGTCTGGAACGGTGTCGATGCCAACGGCTCACGGGTGGCTTCTGGCATTTACTTATATAATATGCGCGCGGGTGATTTCACCGAGACGAAGAAAATGATGCTGATGAAATAACCCCCTCGATTCCTTTCATTCAAACAAGGGCCGCTCAATCCTGGCGGCCCTTTATATATGGATCATATATCGAAAGAGAAAAGCGACTCGATAAAATACATATCATCGTATTATTACTTGACATATGCACATTAAATGTATATTTTGGAAATGTGATTTGACATCTTGATTCTACATCGAACAATTTAATCTCCCCCGCACTGTAACACTTTGACCGCTTGAGGTACGCCCAAAATGTATCAACGGTGCAGTGCGCCCTGCCGGATCCGCCCCCCGCCGGTGAAATCGAAATAGCAGTTTATTCTTGAAATTTTAAAATTCTAATATTTTTCACGGAGGAAAAAATGAGATTATCTTTTAAAAAGATGGCTATTTCTTTATTTATTTTATCATTTGTCATATTGATGTCCATACCTGCTTCAGCAGAGGTGATGGAAACCAACGTCAATCTAAATTGCAAATTAACCGACGGCAGTGCCCGTATCCCAACGACCACGGATGTTGATGCCGACACCATAGCAACAGTGGACTATCAAATTTATTGGGAAACAGATACTGCACCTGAGGATGAGATAAAGAGCATCAAGGGATATTTCTATTACAAGAATGATTCGGCCGCTATCATATTAGAAGATGAATATACTACGCCTAATTGGGATGGTAATATAGTAGTTCATGTACATACCGACACGCCGGATGAAAGTTATGACAAGGTTGAGTTGACGTTTACTGATGATACGCCGAGCAAACTGCCTCAGGAGTCGCCTACATCTTATGTAACCCTCAAATTCAAAATAACTCCATGCGAGGAAGAAGGGTTTTCCACTGCGCTTACCCTGGATGCCGGCACAAATGGCATGCAGATCGATGACGGAAGCGATACCTGGTATTACGCGGGAAATCGGGATCCCGGTGAATTGAGTGTTTCCAGCTATTTTGCAAATTTCAAAGTTGCCGGGCAGACTCATACATGCGGCATAATGGGCGACAGAATCACGGTCTATGTATTGTGTGACAACAATTTCCGCTCTCGCGGAATGGCCCAATATATCACTTATGATGACAACAAACTGGATTATGTCGCAAATTCATGGACATTATATAACTCCGGACTCTGGCGCGGCGATTCATTCTGCAGCGAATCAAATGACACGCTCAAAATAATGCTTTATGCACCCACAACCACGGATATGATTCCGGATTTCGACACATACCCGAATGATGGAGATACTCTATACTCAATTCAGTTTGATGCATTGTCGAATCCGGCTTGGGACGGCCCGGCAAATGCCGCGACAATTGATCTTATCAGAGACAGCAGTACTGCCTTTGTTTATTACGACGATGGAATGTTCAAATTCTGCAGCGCCTTACAAGAGGTTTGGGACTATACCGATGGAACAATTCAGATGGCCGATTACGACGGCGAAATAAAAGTGGATTTCGATTGCGAAGACTGCGATCCTTATATAACGCAATCCGACGGTGAGGCAACCGCAGTTATAAAAGTTGAAGCCAACTTTGACTTCGGCGGCGCTTCGGACCGGATCGAAGCAGTCATTGACTTGTCAAATGATTGGAGTTCGGCCGATTTTAACACACCATATAATGGCCTCACATTCGAAGAAAATTCGCTGGATTATACGTATATAGCCATAGAGCAATATAATTCTGTGGAGCTTGACTGCACTGAAGGTGAATATGACAGTCTTGGCCTTGTTACCGTGGATTTCGATGATGCAAACTTCACACCAAACTACGCCAACAGATTTGTGGATTTGTGTCCGATAGATGATTATTCGACCTATGAGAGCCATGTGACCGATGAAACCGGCAATGTCACCATTGAATATGGCGACGGTCTGATATTTACCTGCGGCGAAGCTGAAATAATAATGGGTGAATTTTCAACTACCAGCGGATCGTCCAACAATACCCATGTCGAACATACATTACGAGTGAGAAACAACTTCGATATTGATACTCTTGCTGTAACCATCACCGTAGAATCCGGCTCGGGTTGGTGCCTTAACTGCATAAAGGACTACAATACCTCACATTATGAATATGTCACTGACGGATCCGGCAAGAAGTTTAGAAGCAAGTCCGCCTTTAACGGAATTTCAGCAAGTGATGATGATGATGATTACACGACTCTCGCAACATTGGTCTGGGGAGTAACTGAGAGCTGTACAGGTTCCGGCTCCTATTCAATGACGCCTGAGCTGAGTTCCGGCATGATGAAAAATAGCTCCGGCCAATCACAATATATTGCTTATGTCGAAAATTCGCTTTTGGGTTACTGTAATGATGGCAGCGGCGGCTGCCTTACACAGCCAGCTTCCTGTCTCAGCAAACCAATAACCAAAACCGAGGGAGAGAATTCTGAACTTGGTGAAAACGTCCTTCCTCTCACTTTCGCTTTGCATCCCAACCGGCCGAATCCGTTCAACCCGCAGACGGTTATATCCTATGATGTGCCGGTTGCCTCGCATGTGTCGATCCAGGTTATCAATATCCTGGGACAGCATGTGACGACGCTGGTCGATGAGCAGAAGGCGCCGGGGCAGTACGAAGCTGTCTGGAACGGTGTCGATGCCAACGGCTCCAGAGTATCTTCGGGTATTTACCTGTACAACATGCGCGCGGGTGATTTCACCGAAACGAAGAAAATGATGCTGATGAAATAACCCTCCTATTCTCTACAAAGAAAGCCGTTTCCTCCCCGGAAACGGCTTTTTTTATCGAACGTAATAAATCTTAACGGGCGAATTTGACCGCCAGCGATTTTATTTTATCGCAAACATAATCGACCTCACGATAGCTCAGGTCGGAGTAGAACGGCAGTGATATTACGCGGCTGAACGCGGTTTCGCAGTGCGGAAAATCGGCTGGTTTGTATCCAAGCGCCTTCTTAAAATAACTCAGCCTGTAAACCGGTATAAAATGCACCCCGCAACCGACGCCGTTTTTCTCGAGTTCGTTTATGATCCGGTCGCGGCCGATTCGCCACTTTCGGGGATCGATTTTGATTATAAACAGGTGCCAGGCATGCTCGTCGAAATCCCGGTAATACGGCAGTTCGATATAGTCGGCGGCATCCTTAAGTTTATCGAAATACCGCCGGGCGAGTTTGCGCCGTTTTTCCTGAAGCTTCCCGAAACGCCGCATCTGCCCCACTCCCAGCGCCGCCGGAAGATCCGACATGTTGCACTTATAACCCAGCGCCGTGATATCATAGCGCCAGCTTCCCCCATGATATCTTTTCCAGCCGGATGATGTCATACCGTGCAGGGCCAGGTGCCTGATGCGGTCGATCAGCCTTCGGCGGGCGGAGACGACCATCCCGCCCTCGCCGGTGGTGATGTTCTTGGTCGAATAAAACGAAAAAACGGTGGCATCGGCAATCGAGCCGATGGTGCGGCCGTTATAGGCGCCGCCCATCGAATGCGCGGCGTCGTCTATCAGATATAATCGGTGTTTCCGGCAGAGTTTTTTCAATTCGCGATAATCGCAGGCGCAACCGGCCATATCGACCGTAATAACCGCCTTCGTTTTCGGGCTGATTTTTTCCTCGATCGCACCCGGATCGATATTCAGGCTGACCTGGTCGATATCGGCCAGCACCGGTTTCGCCCCGGTGTACATGATCGCCTCGACCGTCGCCGCCATCGTGAACGGTGTCGTGATAACCTCATCGCCGGCGCCGATTCCGAGGCTCTCGAGAATAAGATGCAGACCGGCCGTCCCGGACGACAGCGCGGCGGCATAGCGGGCGCCGGTGAGCCGGCGCACCTGCTCTTCGAGAAGTTTCACTTTGGGGCCGGAGGTTACCCAGCCGGTTTCGAGAACGTCGCGAATTTCTTTTTTCTCCTCGTTCGAAAAAGCAAGTCTGAAAAACGGCACTTTCAATTTCGGTCCTTTCCGGCGATTATTTTCTCGTACAGTTCGCTCATGCGGTCGAGGCATTTATCCCACAGATAATTTTCGGCCGTGAATTTTCTTCCCGCTTCACCCATCTTTATCCTTAATTCGACATCATCGGCCAGTTTTATTATCGCCCCGGCCAGTTCCGTGATATCGCCCGGCGGCACCAGCAAACCGGTCTCGCCGTCCTTCATGACGCCCGGGACGCCGCCGACATTACTGGCGATAACGGGCAACCCGACGGCGGCCGCCTCAAGCACGGCCACACCGAATGTTTCCGAATCCAACACTGACGGCATGACCATAATATCATGCCCGGCCAGGAATTCGGCCATTTTCGTATTCTCGATAAAACCGGTGAAAGTCACATACTCATTCAGGTTCATCCGGTTGACAAGCTCTTTCAAGTATGGCGTCATTTCGCCCTCGCCCGCCATTATCAGTCGCAATCGCCGGTTCGCTTTAAGCGCCCTGTCGAATGCCCGGATCAAAAGATCGGGGCCGTATTTTTTATAATGCACCTTTATAAAGGCCAGTTTAATTAAATCATCGTCCCTGTCATATTTCGTTTTTTGAGGTATGTCCACTCCAAACGGGATAACATCGGTGAGGGTATCAAGCTCCGGTACAAGTTGCAATGTTTGGTCCTTCAGAAATTGACTGGTGGCGGTTATACGGTCGGCCGAGTTAAGTATTTTTCGCACCAGAGTCTTTTTGAGATAATTATCGGGAAAATCAATAACATCCGCCCCCCATACCGAGACAAGATAGGGGTGGAACTTCGACCGCCATCCCCACAAACCGAATCCGGTGGCATAATGGGCATGAAGCAGATCGGGTTTGATATCATGAACCAGCTTTTTCACCTTCCCGGTACATTTTAAATAGCCGAGATTTCGGTTTTTTCCCGGCGGGAGATTGATTGTCTCGACATTGTCGATTTCTCCGCCGCCCAGCGAGATGACGGTCATTTTATAGCCGCGTGCGGCCAGACTGCGCGCCCAGCGATTGATATGCACCGATCGGGAATAACCAAGTATGACGATTTTCCGCGACATCATCACCGCCTGCCGGATAATTGTACAGGCCTGTATGCCCTTGCGAGAAGTCCCATAACAAGCGCCAGCACATACCCTTCCTGACCCCAGGTCCAGGCCCTCATATAAAATATGGTTATAAAGAAAATAAAGCCGCTGATATACAGTGCCGAAACCATCGGCATATCCGCTTTCGAAACAACGGCATTCAAGGTGCGTTTCCCGGTCCTGTAAACATTCCAGCCAAGGAATAATATTGCAAGCGCCCCCGGCAGGCCGGTTTCGCACAGGTATTGCAGGAAAACATTGTGAAATGACATCCCCACCAGATAATACCGGACGGCGTCGAATTTCAAATTGGGCACCAGGGCATCAATCACACGGAAATTACCGATACCGATTCCGGTAAGAGGATCTAACAGGAAACCGTCTATCGCCGCCTTCCACAATGAGAGTCTCAGCAGGATGGTTCCGGTCGGCTGATCGGCGACAAGTTCCTCGAATCGCTCCCCGACAAAAAGGAAGTAACCCGATCCAATGACCATCAGCAGTAAAACCGGAATCAGAGCCGTCACAAAACTCCGGACATAATTGCGGGCATAATCGAAACCCGATTGCCGGGCTTTCCTGTGTGAGACATAAAGCAGAACCGGAACGGCAATGGCGATTGTCAGCAGCGGACCCCGCGACATGGTGGCGATTGCCGCACCCAGGTTTATCAAAAAGACAAAAGTATAAAATACGCGGCTCGATTTCCGTTGCGACCAGATGGCATAGGCGAGTGACGACGGAACGCCGATCATGCAAAAAGTTTCGAAGGCAATTCCGGAATAGCCGAAAATTCGAAACGCCCCCCCGCCCATGAAAAATTCCAGGCTGTTATTCAGCGAGAACAGCGTGAAGACGAGTATGAAATACCGGAGCATCCTCGACGGACCGATTTTTCCGCCCAGATAATAAATCGCCCGAAACACGGCAAACAGCAAAATTATTCTGGCTGTGGGGATTACTGAAAGCGATGCCTTATGGGCGAAAACCGCCGATAACACGGTGGCCAGAATTAACGCTATCATGTTATAGTCGAAGGCGGTTTTATCGACGACGGCCGAATATTTAAAAAGCCATGATATCACCACCGCCGCAAGAAAAATAAAAGCGGCGAGATCCCACGGATGCACGGCAAACCCGGACACATAATGAGGCGCATAGAAAAAATTCAGGGCAATGAAAAGGCAATAGCTGTATTTGGGCGAGGCAATAAGAAAAACCACAAAGGGTATGGCAACATACGCCACGGCCGGGAGTGTCCGGCCGATAATCAGCAGATAAAGCGCCGGGATCGAAGCCAGAAGCACCAGCGCCGCCGTTTTCCATAAATGACGGCTCCATAAATCCACCGACATCGCATGATTTTCTATCGAATTATGCATCATGCCCTTCTTATGATTTTGTTCAGTCCATCTCTGATTATATCGATTTTAACCAGATAACCGATAATAACAAATCCGGCCAGAGAAATCAAACCGGCCGGGATAACCCTCAGCCTCGATATGAGGCTCATTCCATCGGAGAAATCGAGCATCTGACCATAAAAATATCCCGTAATAAGCATCGGTATCGAAGCGGTGATCACCTTCGCGACGGTGATCGACAGCTCTTTTATGTGACCCAGTCTTTTCCCGCCGATCAAAATCCAGACAAGCATGAGGACCGTGAAAATCTGCACCACCGATGTCGCCAGACCGATACCGGGATAGCCGAAGATATCCTTAAACAGCCATGTCAGAAGCGCTTTCAGGGCTATGGCAATAACCGCGACCGCAAACACGGTTCGCTGGCGACCCGATGAATAACAGGCCTGGATCAAAATCGTGTATATGAACAGGCAGACCAGATACGGGGCCAGCGTTATCAAAATATTCGAGGTGATTTCGAGCGAATATATATCGAAAGCGCCGCGTAAAAACACGGCAGCCGTCAGGTCGGCCGGGAATAAAAGATAAAATAATCCGCAGGGAAGCCCGATTACGAGGGCCATCGACAACGCTGAATGAAGCACTTCGCGGAAACTCCCGATTTTTTCCTCTGCCGCATTTTCGCTCAAGTATGGGAAAGTTACCGAGGCAATGACGAGAGCGACTATATTCACCGGAAGCATCACCAGCAAACTGCAATAATTCAGGGCCGAGACGACACCCTCCTGAAGCCCCGAGGCGAAATACCGATCGATCAGAAAGTAAGTGCTGACAAGCAGTTCGACGGCGATTATCACACCGCCCACTGAGAGCGCTTTTTTGACCTCCGAACCAAACAGCCGAAGATTGAAATATTTAAACAGCCTGACATTCCAGAGTTTCAACAGCAGAAAAGTATCCTGCAGAAAATATCCCAACACCAGTCCAAGCAGGATGGCTGCAACCGATAGTTGTCCCGAAAATATATAGATCATCGAGATAGCGGTAATGTTCAGGACAATTATTCCCAGCGACGGGTAAACGAAATATTTTTTCACATTGAGGGCCGAGCGCAGGACCGATTCGCCGAAACCGAAAAAGACCAGGATCGATATGGCCCGGCAGTAAAAAACGGCCCGGGATAATGCCTCGCCGGTGAGATCGGAACCGATCAGTTTGACCAGATACGGCGCGGCAATAACAAGCAGGAGAACAACCAGAAGCACCGCCGCCATGAGCGAATTGATGACGCTCCATATAGCGGCATAGGCGGAATCGGAGTCGCTCTCCTCGAGTTTTCGTGTCAGGAACGGTACCAGCAGGAAATTGATCGAGCGGACGATGACGACATTGAAGAAAATCGGCGCGGCGATGGCAATCAGGAAGATGTCATACTCCAGTGAGGTACCGAACCGCTCGGCGATAACCATCTCACGAATGAACCCCAGCAGTTTTGAAACCAGCACCACCCCGGATACGCCGAGAATCGTCTGCTTTATACCGCCAATACCGGACAAATTATTATTCCTTGAAATATTTAGCGATGGAACCTGTTATTGTTTCGGACGGTCTTTTATTTCGAATTTTATAAGAAACTTTCCTTGTCGATCGACGGGAATTATTCAGAGTATCTTTAATTTTCCGTATCGATAATCCGACCAGTTGATTGCCCCATTTGAGCGTCTCGGTCCACTCGGTTTCATCGCGCATGGTCAGGCATTTCGTTCCGAGGAAAACCGCCTCTTTCTGAATTCCGCCCGAATCGGTCATGACGGCGGCGGCATAGTACATCAGGCTGAGATTATCGAGATACGACACCGGCTCGATCATATTGACATGGGGCATCTTTTTTATCTCTTTGAGCAGTTCGAATTTGCGCAGGCTTTTGCGGGTATGCGGATGCACCGGGAATACGACCGGTTTATCCAGCGCGGCCAGAATATCGACCACCTTTTTCATATTTTCGAGGCAATCGACATTGCCGGCCCGATGCACCGTCATAAGAATATAATCGCCTTTTTCGAGATTATACTTTTTCAGGATAATGCCGTTTTTCATTATTCCGGTGCGCGATCTGTCCAGCAGTTCATACATCAGGTCGCCGGAACGGACAAGGCCCTTTTTCACCCCTTCGGCTTTGAGATTGGCGATCGCCTGCGATGTCGGGCAAAAGAGCAGGTCGGAAACATGGTCGGTGACGCGCCTGTTAATTTCCTCGGGCATATCCATGCGGTATGAACGCAGACCGGCCTCGATATGGCCGACCGGGATATGCAGTTTGGCGGTGGTCAGGGCGCCGGCCAGGGTGCTGTTGGTGTCGCCGTAAACGAGAACCATGTCGGGTCGAAGTTCGAGCAAAAGTTTTTCGAATCGGCTCATGATGCGAGCCGTCATCTCGCCGTGACGGCATGATCCGACCGAGAGATTATAATCGGCGGTCGGGATGGCAAGCTGTTCGAAAAACACCGCCGACATCATCGAATCATAATGCTGTCCCGAATGAACAATCAGGTGATTGCATTTTTTCGACAGCACCGGCGCCAGCGGCGCCAGTTTGACAAACTGGGGTCGCGCGCCGACGAGTGAGACTATTGTTTTCTTTTTTTTGGGCATGTTTATTTACAAAACGGCCCGCCGTAACGGCGGACCGTATATGGTTACATGATTCAGGCCGAAACCGATTTAACGGCGTCGATGACTTCCTCCTGCTCCCCGGATGTCAGTTCCGGGAAAATCGGGATGGACACGACGCTGTCGGCCGCTTTTTCGCTAATCGGGAAATCACCCTTCTTATACGGCAGTTCCCGGTAACATTCCAGCAGGTGAAAAGGCACCGGGTAATAAATATCATGGCCGATCTTCTTTTCCTTGAGGGCGGCCAGCAGTTCATCGCGGTTTTCGACGGCGATGGTATACTGATTGTAAATATGATATGAATAATCTCTCACCGCCGGGGTCGTGATCGAGGTTCCCGCGAAAGCGGCATCGTATTTTTTGGCGTTGGCGATTCGCCCCTGCGACCACTCGTCGAGATAATCGAGCTTGATATTCAGCACCGCCGCCTGAAGGCTGTCGAGGCGCGAGTTATAACCGACCACCTCGGGGCGGTATTTGAGTTTCCACCCGTGCAGGCGAAGCATTTTCACCATCTCGGCGTTTTCCTCGGTTTTTGTGACGACCATACCACCGTCGCCCGCCCCGCCCAGATTTTTGGAGGGGTAGAACGAAAAGCAACCGTAATCGCCGAGCGATCCGGCCGGGCGTTCCTTGTACCGGGCGCTGATAGCCTGCGCGGCATCCTCGACCACGGCCAAATTATGTTTTCGCGCGTATTCCATAATCGGATCCATATCGGCCACCTGCCCGAACAGGTGCACCGGTATGATCGCTTTCGTTTTCGGCGTAATCGCTTTTTCGATCAGGGTCGGATCGATATTGTAGGTGTCGGTCTCGATATCGACAAACACCGGGGTCGCCCCGACGCGGCTGATAACACTGGTGGAGGCGAAAAATGAATAATCGGAAGTGATCACCTCGTCTCCCCTCTGCACCCCGGCCGCTTTCAGCGAAAGCAACAGGGCGTCGGTGCCCGAGGCGCAACCGATACCGTAACCGACACGGCACAACTCGGCAATTCTTTTTTCGAGCAGCTGCACCGGCGGGCCGAGCACGAACCAGCCTTTATCGAAAACATCGAGCACGGCATTATCTATACGGTCTTTTATTTTTTCATATTGACGCTTCAGATCCAGAAGTGGAACCGCCATAACTATCTCCTTTATTCTTCCCAACCCTGGTTTTCCAGGAGCTGTTCATCAGGTACATCACGGAATGGTTTGGCGGGAAGTCCCGCCATGATTTTCTTGTCCGGGCAATCGGTGGTAAGAACCGCGCCGGCGGCAATAAGCCCGTCGGCCCCGATTGTTTTCCCCGGAAGGATGGTGGCGTTAACACCGATACGGCCGCCCTTTTTGACAACGACCCCCTTGAAATGTTTAAAACGCTCCTCGGTCCGCCCGACATAGTTGTCATTCGAAGTGGCGGCGCAGGGAGCGACAAAAACACGGTCGCCCAGCTCAGAATAGGCAGTTATATAAACATTCGTCTCGAGCTTGCAGTAGCGACCGATTTTGCAGAAATTTTCGATGGCGACACCACGGCCGACTATGGTATAATCGCCGATATCGACATTTTCGCGGACGGTGGAAAAATCGGCGATGAGTACTTTCCTGCCGATTCCCGCTCCGCGATAGATAATTACATGGGTACCGATAATGCAATCGGAGGCTATTGCGGCGGGCGGAAGTTCCTGATCTTTGGTAACCGCCGAGTTGGCCGCCCGCATCGGGAATTTCCCGATCACGGCGCCGTCGTCGATACGGACATTATCGCCGATCGTCGTCCCGGCGTGAATAATCACGTTGTTGCCGATCACACACCCTTTTCCTACAGTAACATTTTCGGCAAAATAACAAAAATGCCCGTACTTCGTCCCGTCACCGATATCGGCCGATTTGTCTATTACCGATGTCCTCATAACTACCTCGAATTATTCTCTGATTCATGAACCGATCGCCGCATTCCTGTCGGTGATGCATTCGGTTTTATTTTATACACTTATTATCATTTTCGGGCGGCTTTTTTTACGCCCGGCAACCAGCCGAATATGGTACCTATAAAATACCTTGCCCGGCCGTAATCCTCCGGTGAACTCAGCTTCAAATTCTCCAAATAATTAAAAAACAACGCAAGAAATACCGCGACGATAAAAGAAATAATAAAAGCGATGGTGACGATTATTCTTTTCTGCGGTTTTATCGGCAATTCGGGGGGGTAGGCGCGATCTATTATTGAAATTGTCGGCGTGTCCATCATTTCCTGTATTTTGGCCTGTTCATACTGCTCCGACAGCAGACGGAACAGCGTCTCCGCGATCTGCACCCGGCCGGTTAACTCGGCATACCTGATCCTGAGTTGAGGCACTTCGGATATCGGCAGGTTGAGATAGGTGCTGTCGCTGCCGCCGAATTCGAGAGTATTGATCTGCTGTTTAATTTCGTTTATGCGTCTACGAAGCATCACCACATCGGGATGATTCGACGACAGGCTTTTTTCTTTAAGATTCAGATCGATTTCATTGCGGGCCAGATCGACTTTCAACCCGACCGCCGACTCTATTGCCAGTTGCGTCTGGCGGTCGAGATCGACCGCTTTGTGGAGGTTCTGGAACTCCCGAAGATCCTCACGGGCCTCATCGAGATCAGCCGAGACACTGCTTAATCGCCCCTCGATAAACTCACGCGCCTGCCGTGCGCGCGACGAGGCCAGCTCACGGTTGAGGGCATCCAGTTCCTCGGCGAAAGAATTGACAATGACCGCCGCCATCCCGGCATCCTTATCCAGATAAGACATCTCCAGCAGCCCCTCGGGCGTCACCCTGAAATCGGACTGCCGGCTGACCCGGTCTATTAAATCACTTCGTCCCTGAAGGGCATAATAATCGGAGAGGTTATTCTTGTCTATGACGCGCTCCAGCAGGGCGCGGCTTCCCAATATACGGGCATAAATATCGGTCGGGGTGGCCATAACCGGCTGGCTCAGACCGGAGGTAATCGAGGTTGCCTGATCGATACTGCCTCCCCAGCCCAGCTTCAAGCCCTCGTTTTTGGGCGGCAGTACCAGCGTCGTCGCCAGATACCAGCGCGGTAACAAAAGCGAAATAGCCGCCGTAATCACGGTGACAATCAGGACAAATATTATTATGAACCTGATTCTGCGGGCGATAACTTCAAGCAGTTTCCAGAGATTGAATTCTTTTTCTTCCATGTTACTTAATCCGAGGCATTGTCAACGGCCAGATAAAGGATACCCAGTCCCCCGACTATCATCGAGATATCCTTGACTTTGCTCCAGAAGCTTTTCCTGTTTTTATCTTCGGGGATAATAATCGTATCACCGTCATAAACATCGATACCGGGATCGCCCGTCAGACGCATTTCGGATGATTTCCGAATTACCTGAACCCGGCCCTTATCCGCCCCGCCGGAATATCCGCCGGCCTTCCTGATATATGAGGCCGCCGAGCCGATTTCGTCGAACATCACCATACCGGGGCGCTTAACCATACCATAGACGCCCACCAAACCGGTGTTGGCCGGTATCACCAGTGAGTCGCCGGGACTGATTCCAACCCGGTCGAGATGATCGGGATAGTACTCGCGGAAATCGATGGAGACCGGCTCACGACCGGACTCGAAAGACAAATTGTTGTCGACGGACGCGTTCAAAAACTTTTTTGACTCATCCGAACGATCATGTTCCGGCCGGCGATATATTACGCTCGAATATAAATCGGCCCGTGGCGACGCCCCGCCGCAAACACTCAAAGCATCATCGAATGTCAAACCTTTTTGATATGGATATTTCCCGGGCACTCTGATCTCCCCGGTGATCGAAAAGAAATTATTAGCAAGGTCTTTCTCGATACGGCTGACCACTATTTTGTCACCCGGCTCGATCCGGCTGTAGAGATCATCAATCGCCACGACACGACTGCCGGTCAAACCTCCGCCGTCGAATATATATATGGAATCACCATGTAAACCGGTAAACCCGAGAGCCAGTTCTATCAGTCCCCCAAGGTTGTCGTCTTCTTTATACTCATAACCGCCGGGCAAAACCACTTCACCCGAAATCTGAACAAAGGTGGTGGAATCGGTGACGACGGGAACATGAATTTTATTGCCGGAATAAATATATGGATTACTGTCGAAATCACCCACCCGCTCGAATTTCAGAAGGTCTATAAAACATTCTTTTTTACATCCCGAAAGACATATATTGCGGCGCGACGCCCCCCTGATCAAACCTCCCGCCTGGGCAATGAGTTCCGACACGCGGCTGGAAGCGCCGGCGGTATAAAGTCCCGGTTTCGCCACACCGCCGGTAAGCATAATATTAACCTGACGGACACCGGTCAGGCTTATTGAAAAATCCAGGTCGGCGTAAAATTTTCGGATTAACTCCCCCAACCGCCCCTTGGCCTCGGTTAACGTCAACCCGGCGACATCAACCAGTCCCATCGACTGCAACAGGACATTACCCTCGGCTGTAACCGTCAGGCTCATGGTCTGGACCGAGCCGTCCCAGAAATCGACACGAAAACCGTCACCAGGTCCGACTACATATTTATCCGGTTCGATGGCCGTGGAAAAGGTCTGATTCTGGGCATAAAGAGGATTACCGTCGACAATAACCGGTCCCAGAACGGGCAATAGAACGGCAATCAAACAGGCATAAAAAAACAGCGCTGTCGGCCTGTCGGTTGTTGTCACAAATTCTCCTTAGATTTTCAAGCCTTATAAAGCCCTAATTAAAGCTATTCTATACAAAAAACAGCATAAAAAGTCAAGCTTCTAATCTCCTTATGTAAGACCTTATCAATTATTGACTTTCAGTCATTCTCGGTTATATTGAGTTATGCTCTTATCTGTAATCATGCCGCTGTATAACGAGGAGTCGACCGCGGCTGAAATCGCGGCGAAAATTCTCGATCTCGAACCGGATCTGGAGTTGATTATTGTTAACAATGGTTCGACCGACCGAACCGGCGAGGTTATCAGCCGTTTCCGGGACCGCCCAAATGTCAAAATAATCGAAAAGGAGCATAATATCGGTAAGGGCGACGGTATTATCGAGGGTCTGAAGCACGCTTACGGCACATACACCGTCATCCAGGACGGCGATCTCGAATACGAACCGGGCGACATTGTCAGGATGACACACCTGGCCGTCCAGAGCCAAGCCTTGGCCGTATTCGGCTCGCGCATTCTCAACCCGACATCGGGCATATCCTACCGGAGATATTTGTGGGGCGGAAAACTGCTCACCTGGCTGGCCAATTTTCTCTACCGGGTGGGGATATCCGACGAATCGACCTGCTACAAAATGATCCGCACCGATGTTCTCCGGGCAATGAAACTGGAGAGCCGCAAATTCGAATTCTGTCCCGAGGTTGTCGCCAAACTGGGCCGCAATAAAATCAAAATTCATGAGATTCCGATTTCATACAATCCGCGTAACTTCGAACAGGGTAAGAAAATAACGTGGATAGACGGCGCCGAAGCGATCTGGACCTTAATCAAATATCGCTTTAAACCGTTTTCCCAAATTGCGATTGATATTGACTATCACGCAACCGGCGAGAGCCAAAAGCGAGACGAATAATCCCGAATAAAAATATGGTGTGCGGTACCGGAGTGTCAGATGCCGGTCGCCGCGACTGAATTTTGTCGCAACCAAACCGTTATTCTCGAACAGTTCCCGCCCATCCCCGGCATACCACCCCTCATCGTAGCCGATTCCGAAGAGAATTGTCCCGCCCGATGAGGCGGTAAAATCATATTCAACCCGGTTGGGTGTGTAATTCCGGCGGTTGACGGTCAACTCACCCTGAATGACATAATCCATATATACAACATTATTCTCCGCAACCAGCGCCCGGCTGTCTTTGTAGGCCGAGAGCCACGGGGCCATCAGCGAACCGTGATTCCGCAAAAAGATGTCGTAAATCTCGAATTTGTTCCCGATCTCGTGGCGGAATTCTCTGTCGAAAGGCACCTTTTTCGGCTTTTTATAATCAATTGAATTCATGGCCGGAAGATTGACCATGAAATTGACGCCCAGAATGACGGTTACCAGCCCGACAGCGGCATATTTTTTTGTCATATCGGGTAGTTTTATTTTCGCGAGCAGATAATCCGCCCCGAATGCCCCCATCACCCCCGCCGCGAGAACCACAAACTGGAAGGCGCGGGCGGGTGAACGGATGGATGAAAAACCGGGCACATGATGGAACAGCCCCCAGAGCGAAAAATCGGAAAAATGCCCGAGACCGAAAATAAAAAAGAAAGCGGCCAGTATCAGCCAGAGACGGCTTTTCCGTAATGCATAAATCAGCCCGACAATCGCCAGGATGATAATCAGCGGCGAGATATAGGCGCCGTATTCGTGCCAGCCCCAGTATTGATCCGGTATCGCCTGCCGGAATATCTCCTGATCGAAGGAAAAGAAAGCCTTGTATATTATCGCCGGCGGCGTGCTGTCCGCGGCCATCCCGGCCCATTGATTCTGCGACAGATAATGATACATCGGGATAAATTTAACCGCCGCCAGCATGACGCCGAGTATCACTGAGCCGAAATAGATCTTCAAATACGAAAATTTTTTCCTCTCGATACAATACAGCAGAATAAAAAGTCCCGAAAAAAAGGCAGTGTACAAAAACGGCACCGCCGCGCCGTTACCGATTATTATCAGCGCTATCGAAACCGCCGCGCCGAAAAAATATCTCCAGTTGTCTGCTGTTTTGAGAATGAAACAGATAAACCAGGGCAGAAAACAAAAATGGGTGAACGGCATGTGCCCGATCGAAAAATGAAGGGCAAAATACGAACTCCCGAAATAGACGAACGAAACGAGATATGAGCCGATATTCGAGATACCCAGTCTGCGCGAGAATAAATATGTCCCGTAGAAACCGAGAAAATACGCGATTAACACCTGAATTTTCAAACCGCCGACCGCCCCGAAAATCAGTATCAGTAAAAAGAACGGCGACAGGACTCCTACCTCGGGATGTGCGAACAGAATATTTCCGCCGCCGAGATACGGGTTCCAGAACGGGAACTGATGGAAATGCAGGACGGTGCGTTCCGGCACCGCCGCCATCAGCGTGAACAGTTCCCAGTCGCCGACACCGATATAGCCCCATTTGAGTAGAAACGGCAGGGTGAAAATCAGCGAGACGAAAAAGAATATGACCGGCGGAACATAGTCCCGACGTTTTTTGGCAATGTCTTTCGGCATGAGGGGAATATAAGATTTTCTGCAAAACTGCGAAACAGTTTATTGAATCGCTTCCATATTAATATAATGGCCGACCTCGGAATATTCATCGAACTGATAAAAACAAAGCGAGTCATCGGTGATTCTTACGGAATAATTGCCGCTTAAATAAATCTCATAGATGGTAATATCCGAAAACACGGTCGAGGCCGAATCGAAATAGGCGCTGTCCTCGAGCACAATATCGACTGTCGCCTCACAAATAACCGAGTCGCATAACTCTCCCATAAACAACCGGTAATGAGCCTTTTGATCGGTGAAACTCATGTCGATCGGGATACAATCCTTGATAAATGTCTGCCCCATATCCCGATATTCGCAGTATAACCCGGCATACTGCCCGCTATATACGGGCGTAACGAGAATTTGATCCTCGGGACAACCGGAAATAAAAACAGCCGCCAATATTACTGTAATTACAAGATAAATTCTGAACATAAATTTCTCCCTCCTGATTACTCCTTTAGAAAAGCAACGTCCGCAATATAAGACGGCTCAATTATAAATATGTCCATAAGTTTTACAAAAGCGCCGGGGATAATATCCCGGCGCTTCTATAATTATTAATGCAAAAATCTATATTTCACAGCCCCAGTTGCCAGTAGATGAAGCACCACTCGTCGATGAGTTCCTCCATCCAGATTCGTTTCGGGGCGCCCTGCCCGTGCCCGGTTTGTCTTTGAATACGAAGCAGAATCGGGGCATCGGATGATGTCGCGGCCTGCATGGCAGCCGCCATTTTGCGCGTATGCATCGGGTCGGTGCGGCTGTCATTGTCGGCGCTTTCGAATAAAATCGCCGGGTAGGCGACGCCTTTTTCGACATGATGGTACGGCGAATAATCATAGATGAACTGGAACTGCTCGGGATCGTCGGCCGAGCCATACTCCGGTATCCAGAGACTGCCGATGAGGAACTTGTGGTACCGCAGCATATCCAGAAGCGGCCGCCCGCAGACCACCGCTTTGACAAGCTCGGGGCGTTGCACCGCCACCGCGCCGACCAGCAGACCGCCGTTGCTCCCGCCCTCGATAACGAGATTATCCGAACTGGTGTACTTGTTATCGATCAGCCACTCGCAGGCGGCAATCATATCGTCGAAAACATTCTGCTTGTTCTCGAGCATCCCCGCCCGGTGCCATTCCTCGCCGTACTCTCCCCCGCCGCGAAGCTGGGTGTGGGCATAGACACCGCCCTTGTTCAAAAACAGCGTCATCGTCCGCGAGAAATACGGTTTCTCATTGCTGTTGAAACCGCCGTAACCGTAAACAAGCGTCGGGTTGTTTCCATCCAGCTCGATATCCTCGCGATGCGTCAGGAACATCGAAATCTCGGTTCCGTCTTTCGATGGGAACCTGACCTGCTCCACCTCAAATACGCTCAAATCGAGATGCGTCTTGATTTCGTCGAACACGGTCAGCTCGCCCGTCTGCATATGATACCGGTAGATGGTCGGCGGAATAAAATACGAGTTGTATCCGAACAGCAGATCATCGCCGTCGCGCTCACCTCCCAAACCGTGATCGCCGTCATAGGTCACCGAGCCGAGCGATGGCAACGGTATATCGTTTAGATGTTTTCCGTCGGTATCATAAATCGAAACCCGACTCGAGGCGTTTTCGAGTTCGGCCACCACCAGTTTGCCGCCGATCACGCTGAAAGTTTCCTTGATGGCCTCACGCTCGGGGATTATTTCCTTCCAGTTTTTGATCTGCGGCTTGCGGTATGAGGCTTTCATGATCCGATACTTGGGCGCCTGGTAGTTGGTGAAAATATAGAAGGCGTTATCGAGCGGCTGGATGGCATGGATGGCGTCTTTATCCCCGGTCAATTTTATAAAAGGAGTGTCCTTCTCGAGACTTTTCAGGAAAATATCGCACCTGTTCCATCCCTGGTAAACCGGCACGAAGAGATATTTGTTGTCGGGGGTAATCTGGGCATGCACCCAGTCGGTTTTGTTGCTCTCGTCGCCGAAAATATGCGGATCATTTTGATAATCGGTCCCTATTTTATGGAAATAGAGCCAACGGTAATAAACTTCGTCACCGTCGGGAACCGTCCCCGGCTCGGGGTATCGGGTATAGTAGAAGCCGCTGTTGTCCTTCAACCAGGCGATACTAACGGCATCGGTGTATGGTATCGTATCGGCAAGCATTTCCTTCGAATCGATATCCATGAGATAAAGGATGCTGTTTTCGGTGCCGCCCGATGATTTCCCGAATGCGATCAGTTTGCCGTCGGGTGAGGGGAACCACCAGTCGAGCGCGACCGTTTTATCCTCGCTGAACGTATTGGGATCGAGCACTATTTCGGCTTCGGCTTCGGGGGAACGCCGCATATACAGGAGATTGTGATCATCGGAGCCGTCACGTTTGAGATAAAAATATCTGCCGCCGTACACCGCCGGGCTCCCGGTAACACCGATCCGAAGAACATCCTCGATATCGGCTGTAAGCTGATCACGACCGGGATAATTATGCAGGAAATAGCGGCAGTATTTATCCTGCTGATCGGCCCATGCGATCACCTGCGAATCCTCGCCGTTTTCCAGCCAGCGATAATTGTCGACGATTTCGACACCATGAAGAGTATCGACCACCGCCATGACCGGTGTTTCGGGTAGAAGCGGCGGTTCGTCGGCTTTCTCGCATGATATTACGGCCATCCCGGCCGCGACAATCATGGCCGTCAACAGCGCCATATTTTTTTTGCCGAAGAATTTCATCTCGATTCCTTTCGTTTACGGACCTGTGTGCGTCATGCCTCGGGATATTATTATCCGGCGGCATCACCCCGTTTTTTTCGTTTTGATATAAAAATAATACCCGAATTATAATTAAGCTCGGCGGTGTCGTCAATGCCGTGGGGAGAATTAGCTCACAAAAAAAGGCCGGACAAAAAGTCCGGCCCTCAATAGATGCTGCAATCCGAATTATTTCATATGCTTGCTGACCAGTTTGGTCATCTCGAACATATTTACTTTTTTCTTGCCGTCGAACAGCGGTTTCAGCTTGTCGTCGGCCATAATCTCTCTCTTGTTGGCCGGATTCTGCAGATCGTTTTTCTTGATATAGGCCCAGAGTTTCTTGGTGATCTCGGTCCGCGGGATCGGCTTTTTCCCGACAACTTCGGCCAGATGTGCATCCGGTGTCATCGGTTTCATGAAAGCCGGATTCGGCTTGCGGGCGGTTTTCTTCTTGGCCGGCTTTTTGGCTGCGACTTTCTTCTTCGGAGCAGCTTTCTTGGGAGCTGCTTTCTTCGTGGTTTTTTTCTTGGTCGCAGCTTTTTTGGTTGCCGGCTTTTTGGCTGCAGCTTTTTTCTTCGGTGCAGCTTTCTTCGTGGTTGCTTTCTTGGCCGCGGGCTTCTTGGCCGCTTTCTTCTTTGCCGTCTTCTTTACTGGCATCCCTTGCTCCCTTTCATTTAGGAGTGTTAATGTTTATGCTACTCATATTTTTTACACTGACTTGAATCGTACGCCAAAACAACCTGTCTGTATTATAAATACCGATTATGACGCTCGGCGCCGTACGCAGAAATAAACGTTATTACACAAAAATAATGCAACAAAAATATTTCATATTTTTCATATTTTTTTTTAAAAATCGACATCTTCTCTCGGGGAAAATGACTCCACAATGGCATGAATTCACCCCTGTTTTATCGTCCCGACAAAAAGGCCTCTTTGGCCGCCATACCCTGCTCGATTAATTGTAGCGCATGATCGCAATCGACATAGCCGGTATTGATGATCAAATCATACGCCATCGGGTCATTTATATCCCGGTGAAAATTACGGCGCACCAGTTCGGCGCGGCTGCGGTCGAATTCCTTGATCTCCCTCTCGGCGTCCTCCCGGTTGAAATTCTGGTATTTTACCAGCGTATCGATCCGTTTCGACAGGGGGCATACGACCCGGACATGAAAACCGCGGTCGGCGGCCACGATGAAATTGGCGCATCGCCCCACCACCACGACACCGCCATGCTCGGCAATTGACATTATTACCCGGTAAAGATGCTTGAAATAATCCGAGGCATCGACATACGGCCCCTTGAAAATCCCCTCGAACCAGAGTTCGATCCAGTGCCGCGCCTTGTCGTCGAGCGATTCGATTATTTTCCTGCGGTATCCGGTCGATTCGCAGATTTTGTCGATCACTTCGCGATGCAGAAAATCATAGCCCAGTTTTTCGGCCAGCAACCCGGCCGTATGCCGTCCCCCGCTTCCCCTCTGGCGGCTGATCGTCACAATCGGTTTGTCCGGCGGTTTTTCGCCGTTGGCGACGGCGCTGAGACGCATCTTTTTCTCCAGCTCCCATTTCCTGAGCTGGCGATCGATAATAGCCTCGATAGAACCCATAACTCCTCCCCCTGTTCCTGTCATTTATACTTGAATATTCTATGATACTCGACTCATTCCCTCGAATATTATACGATAAGAAGCCCCGGAATACGCCTTTTTCGAGGTCAGTTGGACATTTTTCGCGGCATGACAATCTTGAAAAAATTTCTTTGATTTTTGCCGTTACGATATATATTGCGCTTCGTTATGAATAAAGATAGACTGGATACAAAAAATTACGCCCTGATCAAATCGATGGGCTTTAAATGCGGGCTGGAAATCCATCAGCAGGTTAATACCAAAACGAAATTATTCTGTCATTGCCCGGTGGGGCTGACCAACGAGCCGCACGATGCCGAAATTTTACGGCATATGCGGCCGACGCTGTCCGAACTGGGCGAATATGACGGAACCGCCCTGATGGAGTTCAAGACGCGGAAAAACGTCATCTACCGGCTTTACCGCGACCGCACCTGCACCTACGAAATGGACGACACGCCGCCTTTCCTGGTCAACCAGCAGGCGGTCGATTACGCCATCCGGCTGGCGCTTCTTTTTAACTGCAAAATAGTCGATGAACTTCATGTCATCCGCAAGCAGTATCTCGACGGGTCGATCCCAACCGGTTTTCAGCGAACGATGATTATCGGTGTCGATGGGTGGATGCCCTACAAGGGAAAGAAAATAGAAATATCGCAGGTAAATCTCGAAGAGGAGGCCTGCCGCGAAGTGTCGGATATCGGGCACAATATCGTTTTCGCCACCGACCGTCTTTCGATTCCACTGGTGGAAATTATCACCGGGGCCGATATGCATGATCCGCTGGAGGCGGCCGATGTCTGCCGATTGCTGGGTAACTCGATGAAAATCACCGGGCTGGTCAGGCGGGGAATCGGCACCGTCCGCCAGGATGTCAATGTTTCCATCACCGGCGGCGACCGGGTCGAAATCAAGGGTGTCCACAAAGTCGGGAATATCCCCGATTTGACGGCATCCGAGGCATACCGACAAAAAGGATTGCTCGAGATTCAGAAACTCTTCAACGAGCGTTTTCCGAAACCGGAAAGCATCCCGTACAAAGAGGATTCCTTCACCTCGACTTTCAGCGGCGAAATCAACGAAATCGGCCGCAGGCTGGAAAGCGATCACCCGCTTAAAGTGGTCGGTCTGCTTCTGCCGAACATGGTCGATATCATATCGTATGAATTGCAACCGGGCCGCGATTTCGGCTTCGAACTTTCGGGACGCGTCAGGGTTATCGCCTGTATCGACACCAAACCGAACCTGTTTTTCTACTCCCAGCGAGAGAAATACGACATCCCCGAAAATATATGGGAACAGGTTGTCGATAAATTGAAGCCGGAACGTGGCGATGATTTCGTACTTATCTGCGGACCGTCCGAGGATATAGAAACGGCTATAAGTGAAATTAAAATTCGAATCGCGGAACTGGCCGACGGGGTGGCGGACGAAACGCGCCAGGATATAAAAGACGGCACCAGCGATTTCGAGCGCATTCTCCCCGGGGCGGATCGGATGTATCCCGACACCGATCATCCGCCGGTCAGAATAACCGAGGAAAGAGTCGAGTCGCTTCGGGCCCAAGGCGGCGAACCGCTGTGGGAGAAGCAGGACCGCTGGCGGGGTCTGGGATTGCATGAAGAGCAGGTGAAAGCGCTGTCGCTGTCGCCCTTCGCCGATCTGTTCGACCGGCTGGCGTCGGATTGCTCCAATGACGGACATTCGAAACATTTGAAAAAAATGGCGCATATCTGCACCGATATGTTCGTCGGATTGAGACGCCGCGGTTATGATTTGACCCAATGCGATCATTTTAAACTGGCCAAGATTATCAAGGGCTCGATCCACCGCGACTGGTCATACAACAAACTGAAACATCTTCTTATTTTGACGGCTGATGGTATCATCGACACTGAGGGATCGGAAAAAAATCTCAGCGACGAGGATTTCGATGCTGTCTGGGATAAATCGCTGGCCGAGTTTAACGGCCGGAAAAACGGCGGCTCCAAGAATATATTCAGAAAATATGTCGCGGGGAGATTGTTCGAAAAATATACCAATGTCAAAGAGGTGCTGGGGAAAATCGACGGGAAGCTGGCGACGATTTCGTCGCTTAATTAACCGCCCGCATCACCTTTGAAAATACGGACGAATCTGGCAACCGAGGCTTCCGACGAGAAGTTCTCGGTTGCTTTTTCATAACCGCTCTCGGCCAGCCGCCGACGCAATTTTTCATCATCAACCAGTCTCGATATGACCCCGGCCAATGCTTCCGGGTTATCCGGTGCGACCAGCAGGCCGTTTTCGTTGTCATCGATAATATCGACAATACCGCCCGAACGGGTTCCGATCACCGCCGTCTCGCACAACATCGCCTCGGCCAGCGCCAAACCGAATCCCTCATCGACCGAATTCAAAACGACCGCCGCCGCCTTGTTATATACCTGCCGGAGATCTTTCTGAGCGACCGGTTTATGAATTTTGACGCGTCCCTCGAGCCCCAGTTCCTCTATTTGATTCTGGAGATTGATTTTCTCCGGCCCGCTTCCGTAAATGCCGAGTTTGACCGCCGGGTGATTTTCGGATACGATTTTGACCGCTTTCAAGAGCATATCCAGCCTTTTTTGCACCGTCAGCCGCGAAACCGCCACCAGCAGATTGGAATCTTCGAGAGTGTTATCATCGGGATAAAAAATCTTCTCGTCATTGGGAAGCGGAACGACTTCGATCTTATCCTCCACCGTGTTGTCTTTCGCCGTTACCAGCCCTTTTAGATAATTCGAGACGACTGTCCAGCGATCGGCGGCTTTGATCGCGGATTTCAGAAAAGTATATACCATCGGCACGCCGGTCAGCAGACGGACATCGGTTCCGTGAGAATGCAAAATGAGCCTGATTTTATTTCCCAGTTTACGTTTCAGCCGCCGAGCGGCGACTGCATTCGGTATCAGCCAGTGTACCGAGATCACACCGATATTTTCTTTTTCGATTATTTCCCCGGCAAGTTTTTCTTCGGATTTGATAAATTTCAACAATCTGAAAATCTTAAACGGATTTCTGAACAATTGCCGGTGCATATCGCCGCGATAGGCGAATGTCTCCTGTTCATCCCGGCCATAGCGAAAACGATAGACTTTTATGCCCTGGATTTCTTCGTATTCGGGGACAGCGGCGTCATGGGGCGCGACAACATGAACCTCGACACCCTGCTCCTTTAGTTTTCGCGCCAGCAGGTGTAAAAACACCCCGGCGAAATCCCCCACGAACCTGATATAGTTGTGGGTGATAAAAAGAACCTTGAATGGCTTTTCAGTGCTATTGTCGGCCATGTTTATATTTGTTTCCATAATCTAAATTTCATACAATATATATGTGATTATTGACTCAAAAAACGTAAAAAATTCAAAAGCCGGGATATTTATTTAATTTGAACATTAACGCCGGTTCGTTGTTTTCATATTATTGGCCATCCATGAAGAATAGAAATAGTAACAGGAGTATATAAAATGCAAAATTTTACCTTTTATCTGCCGACAAAACTGATTTTCGGGCCGGGCGAGCTCGACAAAATCGGCGTCGAGGCCAAAAACCACGGCGAAAAGGCGATGATCGTCACCGGCAAACGCTCCGCCTCGCATTATGGTATTGTCCACCGTGTCACCGACAATCTCGAACAGGAAGGTCTGGCAGCGATGGTATTCGACAAAATCGAACCGAATCCGCGCTCATCGACCATCGACGAGGCGGTCGGACTCGTCAAAGAAAATAATATCGACATGATCATAGGTCTCGGCGGCGGATCACCGATGGATGCCGCCAAGGCCATCGCGGCCGCGGCCGCGATGAACAAACCGGTCTGGGAATTGGTCAATCACGGTCAACCGGTCCCGCCGAAAATCACCGCCGCCCTGCCGATTATCGAAATCCCGACCCTGGCCGCAACCGGTTCCGAAGCCGATGCAGGCGGCGTGATCACCAACTGGGAGACACATGAAAAAGCAGTCATCGGCGGCCCGGTCCTGTTCCCCAAAGTCTCCATCATCGATCCGGAACTGACCATCACCGTCCCCCGCAACTATACCATCGACGGCGCCATCGACATAATGTGTCATGTCCTCGAAGGATTTTTCACCGGTGTCGAAGAAACCCCGATTCAGGATCGTTTTTCGCTCTCGGTGGTCCGAACCGTCATGGACTATTTACCGAAAGTGCTGGCCCAATCCGATAATATCGACGCCCGCTCGCAACTTTCGTGGGCCTCGGCGGTTGCCCTCTCCGGCATGGTCAATTCCGGCCGCGGCGGGCCGTTCCCGCTTCATGCCATGGAGCATGCTCTCTCGGCGCATTATGATATTTCTCACGGTCTCGGGCTGGCGCTGCTTCTGCCCCGCCTGATGACCTACACTTACCGCTCGCGCCCGGCTAAATTCGCTTTCATGGCGCGCGAGTTGTTCGGGGTCGGAGAAGACAAACCGGAGCTGGAACAGGCCGAAGCTGCCGTCAGCGGTATGATCAACTTCCTGAAATCGGTCGATCGTTATATCACTTTTCCCGATATCGAAATCGACGACAGCAAATTCGAGCGCATGGCCGAGGACACCCTCCGCATATATTCGCAGGGCGAAAAATACCTGGCCAATCCGAAGCCGCTTTATAAAGATGATATTGTCAGGATATTCGAGATGTCGATGGCCGGATTACCGTAAATTATCGATCAGTCCGAATCGAGCTCGATCAGGGGAAGAACCCCGCGCCGATCGAATTTCTCTTTGACCTTGATCGAATACTGAGCCGACTGATTGTCGCCGGGGTGGGTGTATGTTCGTGCGAATTTGGAATACTCTATCGGAAGCATGTGCATATCGAGATACTCATCCCGTGCGGTCACCGGAACCACCCTGAAAGTCGCCGTCGCGATCATCCCCAGCAATCCCCATGAGGGCGAAAATATTTTCACTATATCCAGCCCGGAGACCGATTTGAAACAGGCCGATCCGGGATTAATAACCTTGCCGTCCGGCGTGGCGATTTCCGCCATAATCAAATAGCGTCCGATCGGCAACCGTTGCTCGCGGCGCATCGCCGACAACCCGGCCGCCACCGCTCCCCCCACCGAACCGACATAAGGCAGATCGGCATGAGGCAAAAACAACCCGAATTCCTCGAGATGAAGATTCAGTTCCCGCAGAGGATAACCCGCCCCGACTTCAACATAATAATCACCCGGAACGACTTTGATCAGCTTATTAAGACGGTCGGTGTGGATGGCCACGAGATTTTTGAATTTCTCTCCGACCGGTATAATATTATTGCCGAAACCGGTGATATACAGCTTCCGCTCATGCTTATTGGCAAGCTCGATCAACCGCGCCGCCTCATGAACCGTTTCCGGGTGGAATGTCGGCACCGCTTTTTGATAGGTCAGGCGGTCCTCGGGAAATTCGCTCCCGATCAATTCTATAAACTCATTAAGTTCCATTACTCAATAATTGTATTGAAAAAACGCCCGACTGTCAATAAATTAGAGAACTATATTAATATAATTTCCGCCTCGACATGAAATGAGTTGACACCATGCGAAAAAATATATTCCCCACCCTGTATATAACAATCCTACTCCTGTTCCTGATAAGACTTCTCCCCCTGGTTATTCCCGATGCCCGCCTGTGGGGCCTCAACCAGTTAAATTTTCTTCCTGATATATATACGGTTATTTATATTGCGCTGGCGCTGGTGGCGCTTCTTGTTCCGATACCGGCCAAAGCAACCGATTGGGGAAACAGCGCCGCCGATAAATTCACCCGTACTTTCTACGAATCCCCCCGCAAATATATTTACCGCTTCGGCTTAATTGTGCCGGTAGCGGTGGTTTTCGCCGTACTGGCGGCACCGACGCATTTTCTCGGCGACGGCTACACCCTTATCAGCAATCTCGCCTCGGACAAGGGCACTTTCTACAAATGGAGCGAAAAAGGCATCACGCTGATTTTATCCGGCATCCAGACGATACTCGGCGGACGATCGGAGTCAACCGCGCTGGCCGCTTTCAGGATTGTCTCGGTTTTTTCGGGGATGGTGTCGATATGGTTTTTCTTTGGAATTGCCGGAATTCTGTCCGAGAACAAACTCAAGAGACTTCTTGCTTTCTCGGCGATGTTTATTTCGGCTTCGCTTCTTTTATTTTTCGGTTATGTAGAAAATTACCCGCTTTTATGGGCCGCTTTCACCGGCTTTATATATTTTGGCCTGCGATGTTTAAAAAAAGAAAACGGGCTCATTTACCCGTTGCTTTTTTTACTGGCCGGTCTGTTCCTGCATCTTCAGGCGGTTCTGTTGATACCCGTTTTTGTCTTTTTGATTTTATGCCGCGATCCGGGACGCAAAATATACAAAAAATACAAGCTGTATTTCTGGCTTCTCACGGCGACGGCCGCCATTGCTTTTATAATAATATTCATTGGCAAATATCGGAGCGATCTCTATTTCGAGAATATTTTTCTCCCGCTGTTCACAGGCAAACCGGCTTCGCCGGAGTATGCGCTGATAAGTTTACCGCATATTGCCGATATTCTCAATCAGCTTCTACTTCTCTCCCCGCTTCTTATTATGCTGATAATCGCCGGCGCAAAAAATATCAAAGCGATTTTCCGGGAAAATATCCCCGCTTTTCTGGCGCTCACATCGATGGCGGGACTGCTCTTCATATTTGCAATAGATCCGAAACTCGGCATGCCGCGCGACTGGGATCTTTTTTCGCTCTCCGCTTTGGCGCCCACCCTGCTGTTTATATATCTTATTCGTGATAAAAATACCGATTCGCTCAAAAGACTTTATTACGGCGTATTTATTTACCTGATCGCCGCATCAGTGCCGTACCTGATGGTCAATCTCCATACCGGACGCTCGCTCGATTATGTCAAATATCTGGCCGATCTCGATACCGGCAAATCGATGTCAACACTGGTCACGATACGCGAATATTACGGCGCGCAGGGTGAACAGGCCAGGGGTGATTCAGTCAACAATATTATCCCGGTGCGGTTTCCCGATGTCCCGAAAATGCAGAAAGCGTTCAGCGCCATCCGGCGGCGCGATTTCAACACCGCCAGAAGCGTCGGAGCCACAATCACACCGGATAAATTCTCGGCCAATTACCATAATTTTATGTATACCCTCTATATCGCCACCGGGGACTACCAGAGGGCGCTCGCAGAATCCGACAAACTGATTCAGCTTCAAAAATACAATTTTAAATATTATCTGAACCGTTCATATATTTTGATGGGCATGCGGCGGGCGGATGATGCCATGGATGCGCTCCGTCTCGCCTATAAATACAATCGCGAGTCGGACCAGGTGCTTGAGATGCTGTCATCGGTGCATTATAATATGTCCCGGTTCGATTCGGCGGCGGTTTACGCCGACATATTGATCGGTGACGATTCGGCCAATGTGGCCGGGTATTATCTCAAGTGCAAAGCGATGAAGATGCTCGGGGATAATGCCGAAGCCCGGAAATATCTGGATATATATATGCAGAGGGGTCGCACCGATCCGCTGTTCGAATCCCGGATGAAGGAACTTGTCGAATTGCTGAGAGGGGAAAATTAATTTTTCGTGCCATGAATAAAGTAGATGAAAACATTACAGGGGATGTGAAAGATCACGGTAAGTCGTTGTTGATTTTCTCGATGGCGCTTTTGATTGTCCTGCTTATTGTACGATTCGCGGCGCTCCTGTATCCCGACGCCCGGATATGGAGCCTCAATCAACTGGTTTTCTTACCCGACAGCTTTATCGTAATATTCTCGATACTGGCGGCGGCCGCATTAGTTTCTATATTTATCCGCCCCGTCATGCGTTTTTCGGATTCATTTGTTTCGGCCGCGAATAACGCCTTTTTCGAATCCGGACGAAAATATTATCACCGCCTCATCTTCACCGTTATATCCGGAGTGATTTTCATCATCTTTGCCGCCCCGACACATTTTCTGGGTGACGGCTACGCGCTTATCGCCAATCTCGGTTCGGATGCCGGTATGTTCCACAAATGGAGCGAACGGTGGATCACGCTACTGCTGTCCAACATTCAGGCATTAATCGGGCCGAAAAATCCACAGACGGCAAAAACGGCGTTTCAGATTGTCTCGGTTTTCTCGGGAGTCGTCACCGTCTGGTTCTATTTCCTGATCGCCAATATCATTTCCGATGATAAATACAAAAAAATCTTTGCTTTAACCGTTATGTACTTATCGCCGGTGTTGCTTCTCTTTTTCGGGTATGTCGAAAACTACCCGCTGTTATGGGCGCCACTGACCGGATTCGTATATTTTGGGCTTAAACGGGCGCGGACAGGACGCGGTTTGGTACCGGCCGGGATTTTCCTCGCGCTGGGGATAGGCATACACCTCCAGATGGCGGTTTTATTTCCGGCTTTTCTCTTTTTGATTTTATGCCGGGGCCGGGGTCATGATTTTTATCAGAAAGCGAAAATTATTTTATGGATTGTCGCCGGGATAGCCGTTATCGCCATATTATTCCTGTTTATAAGGAAATACAACGCCGATCTGTATTTTCGGAATATTTTCCTGCCGTTATTCGAGGGCAAAGATAACTACCCCGAATATTTTCTGCTCGGCTGGAAACATCTGACCGATATGGGCAATCAACTTCTCCTGCTATCCCCCTTGTTGCCGGTATTGATTCTTTTTTCATATCGCAAATTATCGCATATTATAAAATCGAGCGAGGCGTTTTTCCTGATGACCGTCGCGCTGTTCAGTTTGATTTTCCTGCTGATAATCGACCCCAAATTATCTATGCCGCGCGACTGGGACCTGTTCTCGTTCGCCGCTTTCGGTCTCAACCTGATGTTTATTTATATGATGGGACATTCGGCGGCCGCTGTCGTCAGGAGAATATTCCCATCGATTCTGCTTTATCTGGTCGTCGCGGTTTTGCCCTTTTTGCTGGTCAATCTGAACACCGGGCGATCCATTGCCTTCTGCGACTATATAATCGAACTTGACCGGCCCAAATCGATGTCGAGTATCGTCGTCCTCCGCGATTATTACAGAAATATCGGCGACCGCGAGGGTGTGCAAAGAGCGCGGCTGATGATCGACCGGTATTTCCCGAACGAGAAACGGATGGATCAGGCTTTCGCGGCGCTCGACAAAGGCAATATCGAACTGGCCGAGACATTGATGCAGTCGATCCGGCCGGATAATAATTCGCCGATTTATCACAACCTGGTCAGTTTGCTCAACCTATATCAGGGAAATAATGAAAAAGCGCTGGAGGAATCGAAAATCGCATTGCAGTTGCGGCAGTATGATCCGCTCCTTATGTGCAACCACGCCATTATTCTGGCCGCTATGGAGCGGCACGAAGAGGCGCTGGAGACACTCAAGAGAGCCTATACCCTGAATAATTCCAGCCGGGTGGTGGTCGAGGGACTGGCAACAGTCTATATGGAACTGGGCATTCCGGATTCGGTGCGCCATTACGGCCTGCGGTTGATGGAAATCGACTCCACCGCCACCGTCGGCTATTTTATGATCGCCAAAAGCTATGCGCGCTCCGGCGACACCGCCAACGCCCGGCCCTTCTATGATAAATATATTAATCTCGGGTGGAACGACATGTACTATGACAGCAAATGCGCCGAACTGAGACAACTGCTCAAAATCGAGTGAAAAACACAAAGCGGGAAAATGTAGCATGGAAAATAATACGGCTCACAAGACAATAAAGTATTTCCTTATCGGTTTGATTATCTTTCTGGCCGTTATTCGCTTTGCCGCACTCGATATCGATCCCCCGTACTTTTTCGCCGGATATACCCAGGCGCATCTGACCGACCCGTACCATTTGACTTTCGCCGCCCGTAACGCCGTCCTTTTCGATGACTGGAACCCGTTCGATTATCATCGCTGGGACATTTTCAAATATTCACTCGTCTCGGGCGCTTCATATATCGTCTTTTCGATATTCGGGGTTTCGCGCGTCACCGCCAATATAGCCGGACTCCTGCTGAACATGGGCGGCCTGCTTCTGTTCATAATGAGTTTCGCCGGGTACAGACATTTGCGCGAACGGGGTATATTGACCGCCCTGTTGCTGATCAACAGCATGCTGCTTTTTTACGGCCGTCTCCCCTTTCTCGAAAACGGACTGATATTTTTATCCGGGCTGATCTTTTTCATATTTATGAGGTATCATGGCAAAGGCTGGGGTTTGCTTTTGACGGGGTTCCTGGTCGCTGTTGCCGCCCTGGCCGGAAAACTGTTCGGCCTGATTTTACTGGCGCCGATAATTCTCGGCCTTATTTATATTCACCGAAGCAAAGCGCTCAAACCGGGCCTGATCACGCTGGCCGGAACCGCCGCCGGGATTATCATCTACACCCTTGTGTTCTATGGCGGGAGTTTTTCGGTTATGCTCGACTATTACGCCGAACAGACCACCGGGATGTACGGCGCCCCTCTCGGTTTGCAGTCCCCGCTCGGCTTTTTGAGACAACTGGTGACCTATGGCGAAGCGGGCGGGCTTTTTGTTTTTTTACCGTTTATGACAATACTCACGGGAGTCGGCCTTGTCCTGTTTTTTTTCGCGATAAAAAATGTAAAAGAATTCGACAAAAATATACTGCCGCTTATATTCTGCGCCGCCTGGCTGATTTGCGGCTTTCTGGGCCTGATGCCGTTCAATTACCGTCCCCTGAGATATACACTGTTCCTGTTTCTTCCCGCCGCCGCCATGCAGGCATATTTGTTCGGCCTGCTGGCGGAAAAAAAGACTTTGCTGGCTAATGAGAATCGCCTGATTTCGATCCCCATCATGTTTTTCTGCGGCTGGTATATCATCATGCAGATTATTTCATGGGTTGGTTCCGTTGGAGATATGACCATAAGAGGCGAATCGGCCATGTTAATCAGCGGCCTGATCGCTCTCGTAATTTCTGCCATAAAAATTATCGGCTTCGGAAAACGCATGCGCCACATCACCCGGAGTATGCTTGCCATAATACTGATACCGCTGGCGCTGGGCATAGTTGCAAAACAGGGCAGTCTGATCTATCAGGGACTGGTTTACCCCGACACATATTTAAAAGACATCAACCGGGAGATCAGTCAACTGGTCGATGAAAACGCCGTCCTCACCGGGCCGTTCGCACCGGCCTTTACGATCGATAATAATCTCAAAGGTGTCATTCATGTTTTTGGCCTGGCCAATGTTGAGAAAGATTTATTTACCAAATTTCCGATAACTCATCTGCTCGCCGACAGAAGCAATCTGGATATCGCCAAAAAGATGTTCCCGTCGCTCGGATCGGCCATGATTCTCCGGCGATTCCGGGTGCGTGATGCCGGTCTGGATCTTATTCGCATCCCCGGCACTCCCGCAAAAATGACACTCTATGAACAGGGAGCCGCCGCCTATGCCCAAAAAAATTACGACTCCATGTATATTTACTCGGAGCGGTTCGCCGAAAAATATCCCGATAATCTGTCCGGCCAAAATGCCTTTTTCTTCGCCCTCCTCGTAACCCGGCAGGACGATCGCCTCATTACCGAGTTCAGGAACTTCGGCGATAAGCATGCCGACAATTTCAGGGCGCAGCTAATATGTAAAGAATTTGCCGACTTGTTGTATAGAGGAACCAATGATCCGGTGTATCAATTTATGTCGGATGAATACCATCGACATGCCGTCGAAATTAATCCCACTCTCGAATAGATACTGCCAATTTAAAAAACAATCCATCATAAAAAAACCTCCGCCTTTCGACGGAGGTCTGTATAAAAAATCAGGAATATTCGTGGATTAGTACATTCCACCCATGCCGCCCATACCGCCGGGCATTCCGCCGCCGGCCGGCATAGCCGAAGCCTTATCCTCTTCGGGCTTGTCGGAAATAACCGCCTGCGTGGTCAGCAGCAGTCCGCTGATCGAAGCGGCATTCTCGAGAGCCGAACGAGTAACCTTGGTCGGGTCGATAACACCGGCCTTAATAAGGTCTTCATAAGTATCCGTCTCGGCATTGTAACCGAAAGCGTCTTTCTCTTTCTTGACCTTATCGACAACAATCGAACCCTCGACGCCGGCATTGTTGGCGATCATGCGAATCGGCTCTTCCAGCGAGCGCCGCACGATATTAACACCGATCATCTCGTCTTCGGTCAGCTTCAAAGTATCAAGAGTCTTCATAACGCGTAGCAGGGCCACGCCGCCGCCCGGAACGATACCTTCCTCGACAGCCGCGCGGGTGGCGTTGAGAGCGTCCTCGACACGAGCTTTCTTCTCTTTCATCTCAGTCTCGGTGGCCGCGCCGACATTGATGACGGCTACGCCGCCGGCCAGCTTGGCCAGACGTTCCTGCAGTTTCTCGCGATCGTAATCGGAAGTGGTATCATCGATATGCTTGCGGATCTGGCTGATACGCGCCTTGATATCATCGGTATTGCCGCCGCCCTCGACGATGGTCGTGTTGTCCTTGTCGATGCTGATTTTCTTGGCGGTGCCAAGATCGGAGACGACCGTGTTTTCGAGTTTGAAACCGACTTCTTCGGAAATAACCTTACCGCCGGTAAGAACCGCAACATCTTCCAGCATGGCTTTGCGGCGATCGCCGAATCCGGGAGCCTTGACAGCCGCGACCTTGATGGTGCCGCGGAGCTTATTGACAACCAGTGTCGCCAGCGCTTCACCCTCGATATCCTCGGCGATAATCATCAACGGCTTGCCCATCTGGGCGACTTTCTCGAGAATCGGAAGAAGGTCCTTCATCGTCGAGATTTTCTTGTCATGAATCAGAATCAGCGGCTCTTCGAGAACCGATTCCATGCTGTCCGGATCGGTCACGAAATAAGGAGACACATAACCGCGGTCGAACTGCATACCCTCGACAACATCCAGGGTCGTCTCGGCGGTCTTGGATTCCTCGACCGTGATAACACCGTCTTTGCCGACTTTTTCCATCGCCTCGGCAATCTTGTCGCCGATGCTCTTGTCGTTGTTGGCGGAGATCGTACCGACCTGGCTGATTTCGACCTTACCGGAAACCGGCTTGGACATATTCTTGATCTCGCCGACCAAATGGAGGACCGCACTGTCGATACCGCGTTTCAGCGCCATCGGGTTGATACCTGCCGTCACGGCCTTGATACCTTCGCGGTAGATGGCCTGGGCCAAAACCGTCGCGGTAGTGGTGCCGTCACCGGCAACATCGGATGTCTTGGAAGCGACTTCCTTGACCATCTGCGCGCCCATATTTTCGAAACTATCTTCGAGGTCGATTTCCTTGGCCACGGAGACACCGTCTTTGGTTACGGTCGGTGATCCGAATTTCTTGTCAAGAATGACATTGCGGCCCTTGGGACCCAGCGTCACCTTGACCGCATTGGCCAGTTTATCCACGCCCGCTTTGAGTTTGTCGCGAGCTATCGCATCATATTCAATTATTTTCGACATTTATTAATCCCTTTCTAATTAACCTACTATCGCCAGAACGTCGGCTTCACGAATAAACAGGTATTCTTCGCCCTCAACAGTCACTTCCGTCCCGGAATATTTCCCATAAAGCACGCGGTCACCTTTTTTGACCGCAACCGGAATCTCTTTACCATCTTCGGTACGCCCCGGACCAACCTCGATAACTTCACCTTCCTGAGGTTTCTCTTTCGCGGTATCGGGAATAATGATGCCGCCCTTCTTAACTTCAGCCGCCTCAATCGGCTTGATCAAAATTCGATCAGCAAGTGGTTTTACGTTCATTGAAAATCCTCCTATTAATAAACCAATATAAAAAGTTAATATTCATTTCCTGCTGTTAGCACTCGCCAAAAGAGAGTGCTAACAGGGCGTCAAATATACTCTTTTACGCTTGAATGTCAAGAAAATTCAAAAAAAAGTACGACTTTTGTGAAAATTTTTTATTCTTATGCGGGATAAGAACTTAGATTACTCGCTCAGCTGATAATCGGCGATTATTTTCAACCCGTCGAGGGTTAATGTGGGGTGGGCCGACTCAATATACTGTAAATACCGAATAAACTGCTCGGCCAGCCCGCCGGTGGCGATTATTCTGGCATCGCCGCCAAGTTCATCGCGGATTAACTTGATAAGATGGTCAACCTGGCCGATTGTGCCGTAAAACAACCCGGATTTGATCGAGTCACCGGTGTTTCTGCCGACCGCCGATTTCGGCCTGTCCACCGTCACCTCGAACAGCCGCGCCGTCCGCGACGCAAGTTCCTGCGCCGATGTTTCCGGGCCGGGCGCGATGGCGCCGCCCAGGTAGGTGCCGAGATCGTTGATGACATCGAAATTGGTAGTCGTCCCGAAATCGACGACGATTATCGGCCCGCCGAATTTTACATAAGCCGCCACCGCATTGGCGATTCGATCCGCCCCCACCGAGGCCGGATCCTCATAGGAAATTTTTATCGGCAGTTTGATATCGCAGGAAACTATCACCGGTTCAACCGAAAGATATTTCGACGACATATTCCTGAATACCGGCGTCAGCCGCGGAACCACCGAGGCGATAATCACCCGATCCACCTGCGACGGTTTCAGCTCGAGCTTTTCCAGTATTCCCAGCACCATAAAACCGCATTCATCGGTAGTAAAACGGTGATTGGAGGCCAGCCGGAAATGATTTATCAGCTTGCTGTCGTCGAACGCCCCGACGACTATATTGGAATTTCCGATGTCAAACGCGAGCAACATAGCGCGAATATATTCATTATTCGTCCCCCTGTCAATCATTTGGGGCGATTTTATCCCCATCGGCTCATTTCAATTATATGGCAAAACTGCCGATAATTATATGGATAGTACGGCTGACACCCCAAACCGGGAGAATTAATATGCGAAAATCACTGCTTTTGCTTTTATGCGCAATATTGCTTTTTGCCGCCGGATGTACCAAAAAAGTGGTCGTAATCAAAAGCGAACGACCGCCGTCCAACAAAGCGGTTATTGTCCACCCCAGTAAAGAGAACACTGTCGCTTCCAACAATCATCTCAAACAGGCCAAGAAGTTCTACTACAAAGGCAAATATAAACAGGCCAAAAAGCACAGCGAGAAAGCGATCGAATTCAATCACAGTAACTGGGAGGCCCACTACTATCTCGGTTTGAGCATGCAGGGACGGCGGCAGTACGCCACCGCCATCGAGGTTCTCGGCGTCAGCCTCAAATATTCCCCCGAAAACCATATGGTCAGATCCGAACTGCACATGGCTATCGGGCACAGCTGGGAAAAGCTGGGCGATATTAGAAAAGCCTCCAGCGAATACGCACTGGCCCTCGAATACAACCCGGCCAATCAGGAGGCGCGCGACGCCCGCAAACGGCTCAAAATCGACAAAACGATGAATAAGTGGGGCAAAAAGTCAAAAAAGAAGATTTAGTTTATTCGCATACAAATCCTGCTCCTCTCATGAATGGCCGGTTTATACCGGCCTTTTTTTAAGCGGCGGATTAGGAAATCGCAATCAAAATAATTATATTGTATTATGGCCAAAAAACCGACCATCACGTTCCGCATCGAGGATGATTTCTATGGGAAGCTGGATTCTTTCACACGGAAAGTCATCCGTGAAGGAACGGAGCTGTTCGGCGATGAGTTCGCCAATATCGACGCTTTCTATCTCAAGGCGTTGCATGATAACCCGGAGCGCGACGATATCAATTTCCGCCGCTCGCCAAAACAGCTTTATCTGATCGAGGCGATATACTACCAGGTATTCGAGTACATCAACCGCGACGCTTTCAACCGCGCCAAAGACACAGTCCTGATTCTACCCGACTGCATGTCGCTGATGCTTGACAAGTGCAAACGCGAGCGCACCGAACTCGGCAAAGTCTGCACCCGCTGTGTCCCCAATTGCTCCATCAACAAGATCATGCAGATCGCCGACCGCTACGGTGTCGAGGGGTACTTCTCCAAACGCGCCCTCACCGAGCAGATCGGGAATATCAAGAAAGTTAAACCGTCGCTGGCCGTCATCGGTATATCCTGTCTTCTCACCCTCGCCTCGGGGATGCGCTCGGCCAAGGAAGCGGGTGTGCCGTCGCGCGGCGTCTTTCTCAATTTCACCGGGTGCGAACACTGGGCCGACAAACCGTTTGCCACCGAAACCATGATACACAGGGTCGAAGCCATCCTGGAGGAAAAATATGGAACACCAGATTCGGCACCTTAAGGACACCGATTATGATGCTGTCGTCGCCCTGTGGTCGGCGGCTGGCTTGACATATCGCCCGAAGGGTCGCGATTCGCGCGAGGCGATGACGGCCGAGTTCGCCCGAGCCGAGACTTGTTTTCTCGGTATGTTCGAGGGCGAGACGATGATCGCTGTCGTCGTCGGTACCTCCGACGGCCGCAAGGGGTGGATCAACCGCCTGGCGGTGCATCCCGATTATCGCGGTCGCGGGCTGGCCCTGCGGCTTATCAAGGCGGCCGAGGATTTTTTGCACGGTCTCGGTATCAAGGTAATTTCGGTGCTGATCGAGGACTGGAACACCCCCTCGCTCTCGGCCTTCAAAAAAGCCGGTTATGACTTTTTCGACGACATAGTTTACGGCTCCAAACGCTCCTCCCGGGATGATTGATCGCCCGTCAAATTTTCACCCATAGCCATAAAATAAATCCGTATGTTTGAGGCTGCCACCCGGGTCGATCTACACCGACGGCGTAACGATATTGGCGTAGGGACAGCAAATTGTGCTGTCTTTGTTTGAAAAAGCGACTATATTGCCTTATCGGCGGACCCTTCATATTAATTCAGGATTTTCAACAGCGCAATACGCTGACCCTACAACAACAAAGGAGCTTTTTGCGGCAAAAAAACGGCCATTTTTTGGTAATTTCTCCCACAACTTTTTTTTAAACTTCCTTGTAATTTGTTGTTATAGTTGCAATTACAGAATATTTCGATATATATACGGCGCAACAAGTTATGAGGGCGGTCGTGTAATTTGTTGTTGGGTGTGAGGTTACAACGACAAATATACGTCGAAATTTTAGTCCATGATTTAGGAGGTGGTCGGGGGGGGATTGTGTATTTATTGACAGCTTTGATTCTGGCCTACAATTTTTGAAAAGGCGTGTCAGGTCACAATTGTCTTCGACAATCAGGACCTGACACAACATTAAATGTTGCTCTATTATGTGGTGTCGGGTCACCGCACCCGACACCCGGAGGTCGCAGCGGCGACCGCCGATCACAAAATATGTAATATCCATTGTCATATTCTGTCACACCATTTTTTGTTATATTATGATTGCTGTCATGCATTTACAGCGAAATGGGTTCGTTTCTTCTTTTTTTAAAGAGAGATGTCGGAACCCCACCGTACCCGGTGGGGGACTTGGGGGATTCCAACCTACCCAGATTCGCAACGACGTTTATCCTGTTATTTATAATCAATCTAGTGCTCCCTTCATATATCCCGCTCAGCCCGCATTTACCATCAAACCGCTACAATATTGAAAAAACGGTTTT
>Ga0272443_10000141_pt1 | contig 136855 bp, 118 predicted proteins | sample SSMAcet12_FD_193581 | JGI IMG/M metagenome (GOLD analysis project Ga0272443, IMG submission 193581) | Marine sediment archaeal communities from Little Sippewissett salt marsh, Falmouth, MA, United States - SSM-Acet-12 | ecosystem: Environmental > Aquatic > Marine > Wetlands > Sediment ... | reverse complement strand
CTTGGTGATGTCAATGCCAACGGTGCAGTCGACGGCGCTGATGTTGCGTACCTGATTGATTATTACTTCAATTTCGGTCCGTGCATCCAGGGCGACTGGACACTTCTCGGCTATTGATGAAGATGCCGTGATATAATTAAGAAGCAGGGTCAAACGACCCTGCTTCTTTTTTTATGCCCCGCTCTTTTGCATTAACCAATTGACAAAACGAACCTTTTACCTTAAATCATGTTAGGAATATGGGGCGCAACAATTGACGGCCGAGGCGGCCGCGGAGACCGACAGTGAAAGATCCCGACTTAATATCCAGAACCATTTATTATCAACTGGCCGACCTTTTCGAGATTTCCGCCATTTATAATCATAACGGGCGGCTTATATTCCGCGCCCACGCCTATGCCGACAAAGATAAAGCGGTCGAAAAAATGCGCCGGCGCCTCAAACCATCCGGTTATCTCTCCGATATCCGCGAGGATCCCGACGGTCTGCTTATTATTATCCGCGAAGATGAATCGCCGAAGCTCCCCTGGACAAATATCTTACTGTTTATGGGAACGCTGATAACCATGTTTTTCGCCCCGCTCATGTGGCGCCTGGATGTCGATGTGCTTCTCAATCCGGGGGCAATCATGGAATATTTGAGCCGGCCCGGGGCAATCCGGGAAAGCGTCGAGTTCACCGTCGCCCTCATATCGATACTGCTCTTTCACGAATTCGGTCATTATCTGGCGGGACGAAGGCGCGGTGTCTTTATGTCGCTGCCGTATTTCATTCCCGCGCCCAATATCGCCGGCACTTTCGGGGCGGTGATAAAATCACGATCCCCCATCACCAATCGCCGCGATCTGATCGAGGTCGGCGCGACCGGCCCGGTGGCCGGTTTCGTCATCGCTGTCATCGCCATCGCCATCGGTTTTGCCAATGCCAATCTTATGGAACTGAACACCGCCGGCGGCTGGAGCCTGGGCGAATCGCTCCTGATTAGATTTATCGGCTGGCTTATAATCGGGCCAATTCCCGACGGCTATGCCGTCGAGTTGTCGCCGATCATTTTTGCGGGCTGGGTCGGACTCCTGGTGACTATGCTCAACCTGTTACCACTGGGTCAGTTGGACGGGGGGCATATCGTCTATGGGCTGTTCGGGCGGGTCCAGCACAGGCTGAGTAAACTATTTTTTGCGCTGATGATCGGACTTGGATTCTGGTGGGCGGGATGGTGGTTTTTCGGCCTGCTGGTATTTTTGTTCGGGATCAAACATCCCCCGACCGTCAACGATACCATGAAGGTGCCGCGTTCGGCCAGAATACTCGGCTATATTGCGATTGCGATTTTTATTATCAGCTTCGTACCGGTTCCTTTTTCGGGGCCGTGATTTCCGGCAGACCCTTACTTGAACTTCCATAGACGGTGAGACAGTCGATCAGGCCCTCATTGTAAGCCTCCAGGAAAGTATCGACAATAACCGGATCGAATTGTAAACCCCTGAATTTCATCAATTCATCGAGCGCCTTTTCGGCGTCGGCTCCGGGGCGATACGGCCGGTCAGAGAGGATGGCATCGAATGTATCCACCACCGCCAGCAGGCGTCCTTCGATCGGAATTTCCTCACCGGCAAGACCCTGCGGGTAGCCCTGACCGTCATACCGTTCATGGTGCGACAAGACATAGGGGATGATCGGTTCGAGGAACGGGATACCGCGTAATATCCGCGCGCCCGTTTCCGGGTGCTTCTGCATTATTATTCTTTCCTCGTCGGTCAGCCGACCCGGCTTATTAAGGATCGCATCCGGTACGCCGATTTTACCGATGTCATGTAAAATACTGCCATAGCGAAGCTCGATCATCTTCTCATGGCTCCAGCCGAGTTTACGGGCAATCACTTTCGCCACCCGATATACCCGGACGGTATGTCCGGCGGTGTAAATATCGCGCGCCTCGACGGCGTTGGCCAGCGCCTTGATCGTCAGCAAATACGACTTGCGCAGATTCTTATCCATATTGTTGCTCTCGACCGCCGACGCCGCTGTCGATGTCAAAAGCGATATAAGATGCTGCTGGCCGGGAGTGATATAGCCGAATCGATTGTCGCAGACAAAGTTAAAATAACCTATGTTTTTGCCCTTCGATATCAGGGGATATATTGCAAAGGAACGCTTGAAATGCCGGTCGCTCCTGCTGATCTCTTCATTGAAAATCTGAGGCCTATTCTCTCCGAGTGTAAGGGCGCCGCGCGGCCCCTCACCCCTGAGAAAACAATCTATCTCGTCATCGTCATCGGTGTATGACAGGCATCTAAGACGATATTTCTCGGCCTTGCGATCGAGAAGGATAAGCGAAGCGGCGCTGGACGACAGCGCCTGCGTGGCCGAGTTTATGATTTGATTCAAAAGTTCGTTCAGTCCGACACCATGCGTGATAGCGTCACTTATCTTCATCAGTTCCAGCTGGCTGCGCAGTTCGACATTCTCGCGCTTGATACGCTGGTGATCCAGGCCGCGGTTGATGGTCGATTTCAGATCCTCCAGCTTGAACGGCTTTATCAAATAATCATAACCGCCCTTTTTTAAAACCGAGATAGCCGTCTTGACCGTTGGATAGCCGGTCATAAGAATCACCACCGCGTCGGGGTGGTTCAACAGGGTCGTCTCCAGCACCTGCACGCCGGAATGGTCGCCCATCACCAGATCGGTCAGAACCAGATCGACACCGCGGTCCTCGATAAAACTGATCGCCTTACGGGGATCGGTGAATTTGTGCACATGGAAATAATCATATTCGCTGAGAGCTTCCATGATTATATTGCAAACATACTTCTCGTCGTCGATAACGACTATGTTTTTAATCTCTTTCTTCATCCTCTGTCGTCCCCATTTTCACAAGCGGTGCCAATGATGTCATAATATATAATCATCATATCGGTAGAAAAATCCGCACCAGTAGAGGCCCCGGGCGAATTGTATCAAAATTGTCCTATGTGTGGGGGAAAACCTATTTTTGCGCGAATTGCTCCCGCGCATGGTAGGATGAGCGCACCAGCGGCCCCGAAAATACCGATTTTATGCCGATTTTTCGAGCCGCATCGGCCAGTTCGTCGAATTCGGTCGGATGATAATAGCGAATTACCGGGTGATGCTCTTTCGATGGTGACAAATACTGTCCAATGGTGAGAAGTTCCACCCCGGCCGAATGAAGATCGGAAAAGACAGAATGCAGTTCCTCGATTGTCTCGCCCAGACCGACCATCAAACCGGACTTGACCGCCGCCCGACCGTCATCGGCGGCATATTTTAAAACCGCCAGCGACTGCCTGTAATCGGCGGCCGGACGAACCTCGCGATAGAGACGGGGCGCCGTCTCGACATTATGATTGAATACATCCGGCTCGGCATCGAGAACGACCTGAACATGCTCCATCCGGCCCCGGAAATCGGGCGTGAGGACTTCGATCGTCACCCCCTGCTCCAGATCACGAATGGCCGCAATTACTTCGGCAAACCTGCGGGCGCCGCCGTCGGGCAGATCATCCCGCGTTACCGACGTCACGACGGCATGTTTCAATTTCAGAATATCGACTGTCCGCGCCACCTGGGCCGGTTCGTCGTCACTAAGAGGCGCCGCTTTTCCATGCGTCACATTGCAAAAGGCGCAATTACGGGTGCAGTTCGGCCCCATAATCAAAAAAGTGGCCGTCCCCGAGGAAAAACATTCTCCCCGGTTGGGACAATTCGCCTCCTGGCACACGGTGTGAAGATGGTGTTCCCTGAGAAGCGACTGCACCTCAAGATATTTGCGATTGCCGCAGGCCCGGACTTTCAACCAGGGCGGCTTGGCATGGGCGTGTTTCGAATTCGTAATCATAATCCAACTGTTTAAATTTTATACACCCTTTCGGGTGCGCCGGCCAATCCGGCTCAATACCATTACGGCCGCATTAAGTTAATGAAAATACGCACGATATCAAGAGTAGTATAAAAATTTCTGTAAAAAAGGAGTGTCCGATGGCTCGATGGGCTTTTATGCTTTTTCTCGCCTGCCTGATACTGTCCGGGGCGGCGTTTGGATATAATTTCAAAAATGAGGCCCGGGTCGATCTGCTGACAGAATCAACGCCGGAATCATACTCGATTGCCCCGAATTTCGCCACTTCCGAAATATGTACCGTCAGGCATGATACCAATACCGACCTTATGAGGGTCGCCCACTGGCTGCTCGGTTATGAACTGTATAAATCGTACCAGAACCCCGGCCTCGCCTGCGAAGGGCCCTATCCGTTTACGGTCGACGAGGTTCACATGGTTCTCTGGTTCGACTATGCCACCACCATCTATGTCTCGGTCGATGTCGAAACGGCCGATCTTTCCTCGCCCGGATGCCCCTTCCCCGGCGATCTGCTTTCGATCTCATCCACATACGAAGTTGCCGTTCCGGGTAGCGGATTATACCAGATATCGGTTCCGCTCGACTCGCCGGCCGTGACCGAGGAACCGTTTTTCGCCGGTTTCTATTTCGCCGACTGGGTGGATACTCTCTCCGGAATCGCCCCCGTAACCGACAACACCCCGGTCCCCTGTGTATCATACAATATCTGGGATACTACCACCGGTTTTGTCGATCTTTACGATACCGGTTTCCCCTCCTTTCCGCAGTTTCCGGGACGCCTGCTTCTCTTTTCATCGGGCACACCCGGCGGGCAGGGCGGGCAACAGCCGGAACCGTCGGTTACCATAATCGACCCGGCCTACAATAAAGTTGTCGTCGATGATATCACGGTCTGGGCGGCCGAGGTCTCCGGCAGCGCCATCATAGATTATGTAAAATTCGATTACCGGCCGCAGTCGGGCATATGGAATGAAATCGGGCGCGACTTCGACGGCAGCCGGGCGATACGTAACGGTATCGATGCCTCGCCGCCCGGCGACGGCTACACCATGAACTGGGACTACTCCGATTTGTCCGAGGGAATTTACTGGCTTCGCGCCATCGCCTATGACACGCTGGGGCGGTTCGACACCGATTCAGTAACCGTCTCCATCGACCCGACACCGCCGGTTCCGTACATGGTCGGACCAAACTCGATCGACACCATCTGCCTCCCCCTGACACTCGAGATAACCACCCCCGATGAAGATATAAGCCTGGTCAAATTCGAGAAAAAACCGGCCGCCATGAATTTCGACATGCCGGTGATAACCCTCGATCAAGCCCCCTTCGGTTCACACTATTGCGGCCCGGTGGCCGGGGCGATAGCCGTCAGGTACTGGTTCGATCAGGGGTATACATATTGCATGCGCGAGGGCTATCAATATCTCACGACCGATACCGTCGCGGCCCGCCTTGCCGACAATATGCTCACCGACGAAAACAACGGAACCTACGACGATCTGCTCTATTACGGCCTTCAGCAGTATATCGTAACGCATGGCAATGAACTGCAGTTGAATATGTTCCGCAACCCGGACTATCTCGAATTCAGGACCCTGATACAGGAACGCGAACTGACGCTTATTCTCGCTCTCTCCGGGGAACCGGGACTCTACCTGGTTGCCGCCGGGGCATACGGGCTCGATGACGCGCAGGATCGTTATGCGATCAAAGCCTCCGACCCGCTCACCGGTTCGATAGTAGACGCCTATATTCGCGATGATGCCGGCTTCTCCGAAGTGTACTATGACAATACATGGCACCGCCTGGATGCCATCATCACACTGACCGGTTACACCCACAGCGTCACGAGAGAATTCATAAGCGCCGACAACAACCCCGTCGGCGGCTGGACCTATGACTGGAACTCATCCAGTCTGAGCGAGGATTCGCTCTATTTTATCACCGCCACCGCCACCGATGTCAACGGCCGAAGCGCCATGGCATCCTCGATGTCGCTTTACAAATGCGGCGGCAACGGCGTCCTCGGCGATTATAACGACGACGGCGTCTCGAATATCGGCGATGCTCTGTTTTTGATAGATTTCATTTACAAGGACGGCCCGCCGCCGACAGGCGGAGCCGGTCGGGGCGACGCCAACTGCGACGGCAACATCGATATCAACGATGTCATATACATAATCAAATATGTGCTCTCCAAGGGCGATGAACCCTGCTATTAATCTCGATCGATAATAGATGCAATAAAGAGCCGCTCCTGCGGCTCTTTATTTTGCCTACCATGTCATCAACCAGTTTGGTTGATCCGGTACGGTCACCCGCTCCCGGAATATCGTCCCGTCCGACCGGCTGACCGTTATCTCATATTGACTCGTGTCCGGCGTCAGTCTGCAATTCGGAATTAAATCGATATAAAAATAGCCGTCCTCATCCGAGGTCGTCTCCACCTTGAAGGGCGATATCATCCCGACCCCGGCCCGGGAGACCCCCGCCGGCAGCCAGGCGGAGATATTCACACCCTCTTCCGGACCGCCGCCGATATTGTATATAAAACCGTACAACCTGCAGAACGACGGCATTGACGGCTCACCCGGATCGAAACGATAACCGTACAATGTGTCGATACCGTCGCCGGGAACCGTAATCGTATCGAAACTCTCGAATATATACCCCGGCGAAAAACCGACCGCGAGAAAATCACCCGCATCGAGATTAAAAGCGGCGTGACCGTCGACATCCGATTTCGAAAGCGCCAAAAGCGCCGTCTGGCTCAAATTTCGGACCGCTACATTTACGCCCGGTATAACCTGATCCGCCGAGCTGTCGATTACGGCCAGATCGAAAGCATAGGCGCCGTCGCCCGCCGCGCCCCCTCCGCGATACGACAGCGAATCCTCCAGCACCCGGTTGGCCACCGTATCGGCCGCCGTACCGTCTATTTCCACCACCGACACTCTGGGATAAGTATTTTCTCTGGCGCTCATCGAGTCGATCAGCGCGGAGTAGTACGTCGCCTGGAATTTCGATGCCGTCAGGGCGCCGTCATGCAGCTTGTTGGCATCGATCGCCGCCGTCCCGATCTCATCGACATCGAGCGTCCCGTTTATTTTATCGAAATCGATCGCCGCATAACCGGCCGCGGAGATATCCAGCTTACGGCCGGAAGTAATCGGCTGTAACACCCACTGCGACTGGCTCTCGAGACTGTCGATAATCTTTGACAGCGAATCCAGGACGATATTTGTGCTGTCAACCGCTTTCCGCGCCCACGCCGCCGAGTCCAGCAGTGATTCGAACGGCGAACCGACAACCTGAAAAAAGCCGGCCGTCGAGGTGATTAAATCGGCGGCGCTGTTGTCATCGACAGTGAGCACATAAGAATACACGCCGCCGACCGGATTCCCGCCGTCGAGAACCGATACCCGCTCGGTCAGAACATACGCCGCCCCGCCGTCGAAATCCTCCCAGCCGCAGTTTTTTATACGGCTGTTGTCATGCGCCATCGAATCCCTGTAAGCAACCGCGCCCCCCGGATAAAAGACGGCCAGGTAAACCGAATCACCGGACGCCAGATCGACCGGGTTACCGATCGAATCGAGCGGCGTGAACGGTATCGACAGGCTGTCGCGGGCGGTACCGCCGGTGACGACACCGTACCCGAAAGCATCCACCCCGGCAATAGCCATAAAAATTAAACACAATCCAATTATCCTGGTCATAACATATTCCTCCCCTATTTAAGAATCTTTCGTCGACGCGGCGACAACGTATCGCCGCCGATATCGAGTGTATATTCGATATAGGCGCTGAATCCCTCGTTTTTATTGGCATACCCGGTCAAGCTCCCCGGAACATCCCAGCCGCCGGGGTCGGCATAGATAATATCACCCCAGCCGGCCACATCGGCCCGGATGCGAAGTTTATTATTGACCGAATTGTACCCCTGCAACGTGGCCATATAGGTTTTACCGCTTTCGAGGTGACCCGACATCGAACAGGCCGCCCAGTGCGCCGAGGTGTCGCTTATCATAGTGGTCGCCGACGATGCATGATACATCGAATGTTCGGGATCCCCGCCCTTCGTGTACGAATGCACCTTTGTCTGGCACGATCCCTCAAGATCGCCGTTCACATCACAGTAAACATAAGCGCCGGTTATCTCGCCTTCGCCGGTTTCCACCGCACCGATATTCCACAGCGCCGTGTGACGATAATTCACAATACCCAGGCTCCAGGCGCCGACCGGACTTTTGCCGAATGTGGGATCGATGACAACCGGGTAAACGGCTCTATCCAGAAATGCCGCCGGTGTTTCTATACTTAACAGATGCCTGACGGTATCGATGTGCATATCGCACCAGCACCGGGCGCCGTCTTTATCGAATGCCTGCGGACGCCTGATATGAAAGACCTTGCCGGTCGCATACAGCTCGCGAAGCGTATCCCCGCCATGAATAATGACACGGTTGTTCCGCCGGTGAGCGTGATACACGGCATACGAGCCCTGCGCCCAGTCCGGCCCGGAATAGACAACCTCATCGGTGAAACATGACGAATCCTGATAATAGAAAACCAGGTTGTCGGTCTCTATCGCAAAGGAAAGCCGGTTCGAAAACGGTGCACTGTCCAGCACGATCGCCCACTCCAGGTCGCCGTTATCCAACCGGTAAATATCATGCGACATATTATCGCCGGTATCCCACTCGATTCCGGGATCGCCGTTTTGCATTTTGAGCGACGCCGCTCTCACCGAACCGCCCCCGCGAGACAAATCGACCGCGAAACTGCACTCGCCGCCCCAGGCGCCGATTTCCAGCCGCGACCTGAATTCGCCGGCCAGAGAGTCACCGACCGCCGCGGTTAACGAACGGTTGTGGCAATTCGGCGCGCCGGTCGCGTCCTCTAGATCGATAACCGCAAATATCGAATTATGACCGGCGCCGCCGGCCGATACACCCGCGGCGACGATCAGGATGACCAATACTATTTTCCACATATTTTCTCCCCTGCTTAAATTCTCCCCCCTATTTTTCTTTTCCGTTCTTTTTCCTGCGTGTCGCGCGTTTCTTTTTCCCCGGAAGGGTCTCCTCGCGCAACTCGTTGATCATCTGCCAGAATTTCTTCTCGGCCTCACCGGCCACCGATAGTTTTTTCTTCATTTCGATCACCTTTAACAGATCAGTGAGTTTTATCTTTTTTTTGTCTTCTTTGAAGGTCTTGTAAAGCTCGTTTCTCAGATAATCGAGCATCTCCAGATCGCTCGAAGCTTCCACATTGTCCATTCACTTATTCACCTCCCGTCGGGTACCCCGTTTCGTAAATGAAAAAATCGACACTGACCGGGCCGGGCGCGGATGGATCCCGCGCGATACGAAAACCGGTATTCGATTCCTCGCCGACAAGATATGCCTGGTACCGCGACCGCGACCGAATCAGTATCCGCGGCGCCTCGATCTCCGCCGGAAGCCGGTTACCGCGGTGATCCGACATATCCTCGAAACGAATATCCTGCGAGGCGCCGCCGATAGTCGCCCGACCGAACATCAGCCGCGCCGTCCCGGCGACCGTCTCACACGCGAGATATTTCATCTCGGCCCCTTCGGCGATCCCCCATACCGCCACATCACGCACCACCCACAATCTTCGCCCTTTAAGAAAATTTATACTCTGCATAATATCTCCAATCATGAGTTTGTCGGACCGCTCAACCGCCCGGCCTGCGGCCTGAATGTTTTGAGAAGCTGCTCGTAATCGCCGCGGTAATTCTCGCCGAGCGACAGCCACGCCGCCGCCGTCTGGTACCCCTTACCGCCCGCCGCGAGATCGCCGGCGGCGGCCATGCGGCAGAGAACCGACACGGCCAGGTACGTGGCCGCCGTCTGCAGCGACATATCGGCGCCGAACCGCCCGCTCGGATCGATCTGCTTCTCGACAACGGCGTTGGCCTCCGACACCGCCGCCGCGATTAATTCATCGTCGATCCGGTTCGAGGACAACTCGAAATCGACCAGAACCGTCTGGCCGGGCTGAATATCGCTGTTGACCAGCCGCCTGATCATTCCCGCCGTATAATCGATACTGTAATCGCCCCCCTCGACATAGATCGAGTAATAGTAGTACCACACCGAGACTTTTCCCTCGTCGGGAATAGCGCCCCCGCTGATCAGCCTGATAACGCCGTTGAGGCAATCGACGGCATAATCGACATTCTCGCGGTAGATCCGCCCCAGCGAGCTGTCGGAGGCAACCGTCACCGAGCCGACCATGATACACTTGTTACTCAATGTCAATATCCCCTGCACCATCGCGACATCCTCGAAAACCGGCGAATAATCGCGAACCGCTTTCACCTGCACCGAATTTTCGCGCAGGTTGCGACCCGGGAGATTGATCCACTCCTGATCGACAAAAGTCACCGGGTAATCGCTCCGGACACCGACCGCGCTTTCGTCGAAACTGATATGCCTTCTTACCAGTTCTGTATTTGTATATGACATTTAATTCTCCATTAGTACAATTGACCCGGCATTGGAAACCGAACCCGCATATGTCCCCACCGGATCGGTGTCGTATGCCGATATTACCACCACCCTGATCCAGAACAAACGACTGCCCTCGATGAAATTTTTCTGCCAGTTGTCGGGTACCGAATCGAGATCGTCCCACAAAAGCAGTTCCGTCTCAGGCTGATCGAAATTGAAAGCGCCCCCTGAGGGGGTAAAAGCAACCCAGTCCGTCCCGTTATAGTACTGCCAGCTCACGATCCCGCCCGCACCGGCTGTCGAGAGAATTATTTTCAGGTAATGAAAACGGTTCTCCATACCGGCATACACGGCGTCACCCGGCGACTGCAGAAGCGCCGCCGTTTCCGGAAAACAGATATCGCCGGGAGTATCGTCGGCCGCTTCCGAAGTAAGGTCCTGGTAGACGGCACGGCCGGCATTGTAACAGAAAAACCGGTCGAATGTCGAGGCCGGGGGATCAAGCGTCAGCGGAGCGGAAAAATCGCCGCTCTGCCCGAGACTGTACAAAACACGGTGCGAACCGCCGACAAAATCCGACAGGTAGACCACGTGGGGAGCGTTGTCGAAATAGCGCAACTGCGGAAATTCGCCGCCGTTTGCGTCGATGACCGCAACGCCGCCCCACCTGTCGCCGTCATATTCCCGAAAACAAACCGCGCCGTTGTCGAAAACCACCCCCAGGCGGCCGTCGTCCGACGCAGCAGAGTCGAAATTGTCGTCATAACCGGCGCCCGTCGATATATCCGCCTCGCTCTCCCAGATATCCAGATTGACATGCTTCCGCCGGTACGACAACCTTGCACCATCGACCGCATACAGCAGATAAATGTATGAACCCATCATCTGGAGACGGGGATAAACCGATGATAAACCCGACGCTATCTCATAACCTGCATCCGACGGACCGCTCCCCCAGCTGTCGCCGCCGTCATCGGAATGTTTGACGTTTATGTAATGCACACCGCCTGACTCCCGGCTCCATGCCGCCCACAACCGCCCCGTCGGCTGAATCGAGATCGACGGGCGCCGGTTGATATCGGCATCGAAGATCGTATGATAAGTATCCACCAGCCATATACCCTGGACGAAGCCGATCTTCCGACAGACAAGCGTCTTGTCCGCCTCGAGTGTATAGACAAGATATAGATTGTTGTCATCATCCATAGTGGCGTCGAACGGGCTGTCGGCGCTGTCATTGACCAGATTGAACGGCGTCGCCCAGGCGGAATACGGATAGTCGGCATAGGTCATCTTTATTTCCGACGGTGAGGTGTGCATCAGGACAACCACCCGCCCCGCAAACTGCCCCGTGGTAATTTCAAAAACCCTCTTCCCGGTGCAATTCCCCGCACCGTACATGGCCGTACTGTCAGCAAGATGATTTTGCATTATACTCCTTTCCCACCGGCCCGGATAATTTTTCCGGGCCGGTGTCACGGTTGTTTGGTTTTATGCAAATACCGTGTCGAGAACCACGGAGGCTTCTTTCAATACCTTGGCATAAGCGACCGATTCGGTGATCACCGCTTCCTCGAACCGCTGCTCGATGATCTTGTCGTATTCGACCATCAGCGGCTGGGTGACAACCTCTTCGATCGCAAAACGCGAATCGATCCCGATAATCAGATCCTCGGGAACATCGTCGCATCGAATCAGTGTCGCCCCCAGCGGGCTAAACAGCTCGCCCCGCCCCTGGAACTTGTACCCGGCCATCGGGTCCTTGAACTCGTCCAGCGTCAGGATCGTCTTCAGCTTGCCGATATGGCAGATGATACTGTTCATCTCGAACGGCTCGAACTCCGCCCATAGCGTGATGAGATCTTCGTAGGTCAGCGATCCCGAAACCGCGGCGTTGACAACCGCCGCTTCGTTGGCGTTACCGTCGCCGTTGAGAAGGCAGTCCACCACGAAGGCGATTTTGTCGGTCTGGAGCTTGAAACCGATATACCACAAAAGCACCCGGAACTGCGCCGTCGTGCGATACCTCAGCGATTTATAGCTGGCCTTCAATCCCAGACCGTACTCCGGCACATTGATCGAATGTGTCTGCTCGGTCACATGAATCTGCGGGATCTCGGCTCCCTCCCCGATCGGCCTCAGCGAAAACTTTTCGGTCGCCGAGGTATCGACATGAAACGGTGTGTAGCGGTTGTTGTTGACCGTCGTCGAGTTGGCCAGAAGCGAACTCAGTTCCGGCCGCATCGACTGACCCTTCTTGATCTCGCGAAGAATAAACTCCGGCATCAGCGCCGGCGCCTGCTGGTAGAACTGGTCCACCAGCGTCGGGTTCTTGCCCCCCAGCCGGATACCGGCCAGCGCCAGCTGGCGCTCGAAAGCATCGAGCGGCGAACCGGCCGGCGACGGGTCATAATCGGACGTCTCGAGAAGCTCGCTCAGTGTCATCCCCTTCGACTCGGCTTCCAGGTACAACTCCCTGTCCACCTTGATCTCCGAGGTGCGGTTGAAATCAACCGGGCCGCCCGGCTCACGCCCGGCCGCGTTATCCTCATCCACCGCCGGATATTCCGATTTGATAAAATCATTGAAATCCATTATGCTCCCTCCTCAGTTAAGATGAATTGTGCAGTTACTGGTTCCGTTTACTTCCAGCACCGTCCCCCGGGCGATGTTCCCGCCGGCCGGGGCATACGCCGTCATCGCCGGCGCCTGCTTGACCGTTCCGTCGGTCCCGCCGACAACCCGGTCGCCGCCCGCCGGGTAAGTCTCCGTAATCTGCAGGCGGCAGATCCCCCCGATCTGCACTGTCGCCAGCCGTTCGCCGTTGTCGCGGTCGGTCATGGTCAGGGTGATAAGTTTGCCCAGAAGAATCGAGCCGTCGGTGCACGGGCCGACTTCATAGTCGCCGGTAAGCATCACCGCCTTGCCGATATCGGCATCCTTCAAATCGTCAATCCCGCCTGTCTGCGAAATTTTGAACGTGGCCAGAACCGGCGCAATCGCTTCCAGATTCTGTTCTCTGATTGACATATCTTCTCCTTTTTTTGTTTTTTTTCTTTTTTTTCTTCCTGTTCACGGTCTATCGAGGCGGGCATTAATTCCCACTGCCTTAGGGCCGAAACCCACAATTAAATTTTATGCTCCTTCCAGTCCTGTCCGGAAAATCGTCTCAGCACACCCTCGGTCTGCCTGAAACTGGCCGGGAAACAGCTCCGGAACCGCGCCCCCACCCGGCGGTGAAGTTGTATCAACTCTTCGCTTCCGATATCACCGATATCCCCGGCCAGCCGATTGGTTGACGATATGTCGCTCTGATCGACCCCGCAGGCATCGATCGCCCTGAGCATGCCGAGAATTCGCCGGCGATAGTCATTTTTGAGAAGTTCCAGTTCGCCGGACATATCAAGATCGCCGGCGACACCGTCATGCAGTCGAACCAGAAGATCGTGCATCATATCGAAATCTATCAACTCGACCGCATCCTCCGCGAGACTCTCGCAGACTTTCTTCAAAGCAGCCTTATCCTCATTCGTTATTTTCATCTTGACTCTCCCGTTTATGGTTGTGCCGTACCGCCGGCGCCGAATTGCCGGCCGTTACCTTATGGAAAACATACCGTCTCGCGCCGTTCTTCCGGACCGGACGAAGCAGGTAATCACTCTCAAGTTCACCGGACATCGAAAGCCGCACCGAATCGCCATGACTTCGCCGCGATATTATCGCGCCCTTCAGGCATTGCTCATTATCATCACCAGAATCGCACTCAACCGCATCGGCCAGGAACCGCCGCCCGCGATCCAGCAACTGCATGTCGAAATTTTGAAGGCTGAATGAAAAGGTCCGCTCTTTCTCATGCAGACTGAGAAGAGCCGAGCCGTCATCACGGTGTAAAAACAGGTAAGACGGCTCATCATGATCGGGCGGCGTCCTGTCCATCAGTAAACCGATATCATCGAGCCGATTTTGCCGGGAATAATTATCGACAATTTTCGGCCGGGCCAGGACCACCGAGTTATCCGAGACGCTTGCGGATAATGTCTCGATCTCGACCATATCACCCTCGCGACAGACGACATTCGAAAATACGCTGTCCGACACGACCATATCTTTATCCCCTGTACTGGCCGCAATCCCATAACGATATCCGTCTCCCGATTTTTCGACACTCCTGACAACCGCCGGGAGACTCCGGGGATTGGTCATAAGATACCGGCCCGATGAATCACACTCGAATATTTCGACACCGAGACGGGTCGTCGCCCTGACAAAACTGCGGCCGATCCCGTCGCCGGCTGTCTCGAATACATGTATCAGCCGTTTCGGATGGTCGGCGAATAGCTTCTCAAGGGCGCTTCGCCGTGCGCCCCCCGTCTCTGCCGTCATATCGCGACCGTCCAGACTCAGCAGATCGGCCGCTTTCAGATTCAGCCTGCGGACCGATGATTTCTCGCCCCGTAAAAACCGAAGCAGTTCCCCCACCGGTTGTCGCTCTTTGCCGCAGTTGCCGACCAGGCGGCATTCCACCACCCAGTCACCGCCCGGCAATGTCAAACCCGAGAGATACTTGTCCAGCCGGGTCGATTCGATTTTATCGCCACAGGCAGAAAAAGCACGCATCTCCCCATCCCCGGATGAAAGCACCAGCCGCAATGATTCATAAGCCGGCATCAGCAAATAATTCTTCCCGGCATCGAGACGGTCGAGATACCAGATACGCCGGTACTGCGGAGCCGTCGGCGACACCGTCTCCTCCGGCGCATCAACACCGCCCCCGCCGTCGAAAAACAACTGGTCGGTGATCGATGTGTCATGCACCGATCCGCGATACACCAGCGATGTCTCCAGCACTTTCGCCACCTGCCGGTAGTTGAAATGCGCCGTCCGGGTTTCCCCCGAGTCGGTTTCATACTTCTCGAACGGCCGGTGCCGGCACTGCCGGATATCCTCGCCGCAAATCGAACACTCCGGGAAATTGAAAATGAAACTGATCGAGCATTCCTTGTAGATACCGGCGTCGATATTTTTCCGAAGGTCCTCGCCGTTATCCGCTTTCTTCAGCCAGTAGAAATACACCTTCACCCAGTTGGCGCCGTCGCGTTTGACTTCCTCGGCATGGAAATTCCTGGCAATCGGAAGACTGTCTTTGCGATGGCCGATCAATACCGGGCTGTCGATCAAAAACTCGGTCAGCCGACGGTGTTCATCGGCCGGGAAACAGCCGCCGTAACTGTTCACCTGATCCGAGACTATATACATGGCCCGGATATGCACATCGTCGGCCGTAACTCTCGCCGGTGGTTTGATATTGACATTGATCTTCTCCACCAGCTCATCAGATACTGCCCCGTCTTTTTCAATCAGCGAGGCTCTGATTTTACCAAATAAATTTTTCATGACACCTCCTCACTAATCCCCCTCAACCCGCATTTACCACAAAACCACTACAAAATCGAAAAAACGGTATTTTTGCATAAATGATTGCCATATATCCACTTTGGCCGAATTGGCCGCTTTGAAAAACCGTTTTTTACCCCCCCTTCCAGCCTGCATTTACCACAAAACCACTACAAAATTGAAAAATGCCGCTGAGTTCATATATGAGAGGAATCCCGCTCAGCCCAAAAAGACTGCAAAAATAAACATTGACATTTATGCAATCCGCTTCATACATAAGAGCGGATTTATACACCTAACAATGCGGTAAATATTAACAGACTGCGGGGCAACAGATTAACAAATCTCAAACAATCTTGCGAAACGGCACGCCGGTTGCGGTATGATAATACCGTAAATTAGACGACATTCTCTCGAGGTATATAATGGTAGTTTATCGAGCCAAGAAAAAAAGCATTTTTAAGTGGATACTGGCTGCCGTTGTCTTCGTCTCAGCTTTATGCATCACCTTTAACGATGTTTACGGCGCCGTCTCTCCTTTCTAATTCGCATATATCACCCTTTTGATATATGATAGCTTACATTCGGCATCAAAATGTAAGCACCGCGATATCACTAACATGGCCTGCACCCGACCAATAATCGGGTGCAGGTTTTTTTTATTTTTTAATCTTTTTATATGCTCCCCATCCTCGGTTTAACGATCGGGATATTCTTCTTGTGAAGCGGCCACAGAGCCAGCGCCAGCGCCATGACGCTGTCGCAGGTATTATTATTCTCCCAGGTCGCCTCACGAAGCTCATCCTCAAGCGCCCAGACCCGCCCGTTTTCGTCGGGCAGCTCCCACCGATGATACCTTATTCGATTCATACTGTGAAACAGTTCCAGGTTGGTCAGAAGCTCCCCTTTTGACTGTCCCGTGAATATGAATGCGGTCGGATTAAGATCGCCGAGCTGTTCGGTGATTACATCGCCCAGCCCGGTGGCATCGATTACAAGCTGACCCGGATATTGAACCTGTTGCGCCCTGATTTTCGCCATGACAATCTTCCAGTCCAGCTTCTTTATCCGCGTCAAAGCCACGACCGCGGCCCTGTCATTGTAAACCGCCACTGTAACACCGACCGTGGCGGTTTTCTTCCGGGCCAGATCCCACCCCGATATATATCGCACTTCTTTCCCTTTCGCGCCGTCGGGGAGCGCCTTCTCGGCATCACGCAACAGCGCCCTGTCGATCAGTTCGCCCGGCACTATTTCGCCGCCGGAATCGACAAACTGCCCCATGATATTCTGCGCCACCCGCTTGTCGCTCAGGTACTTCAACTGCAAATCGAGATAATCATGCGCTATGAATCCGTTCTCCCGGGTATCGCCCGACTGATAATAGGCATCCTCCGGGCGGTCCCGAAGCTCCAGCATCTTACGGTAAAACCAGTTCCGCCCGTTGGGCGTCGAAACCAGGTCGAGCCGCCCCATACGATCGGCCAGACGCATCTTTACTACCTCGTTGACGACATACTCCGCTTCCGGCTCGAAAGCCACTTCGTCGAAAATAAAGTAGTCGTAATCGTTGCCGAGCAAATACTCCCCCCGCCGCTGTGTCGAACGGGCCTCGATTATCGCGCCGTTGCCGAGAACGATACGCGGGTACGGCGTGACGGTGACGCTTGTCACCAAACCCTCGATACGACACGATCCGTTCAAAATCCGCAGAACCGTGTTAAAAATGATTTTGGCCTGATCGAGCGTTATACTGGCGGTGACGACATGATACTTGCCCGAATGATCATACTTCAGATCCCTCACCCGGAACAGCGCGTGGTGTATGATCTTGATCGCCTCGACATACGATTTCCCCCAGCGGTTGCCGGTCACCAGAAGGTTCTCGGCGCGGTGGCTGTTTTCGAGCCATTTGGCCTGCCCGGGATGAGGTTTGATATCGAGAAACTTCCGCGCAAAAAACGGGATATCCTTCACGGCGCGGCGCCAGTCGCGGCGGCGTAACAGATTACCTATAACAGATCACCCGCTTTGGCGGCCGCATCTTCTTTGGATATCAGACCGGCGGAATGAAGTTTCAGCAGATTCTCGACCTCGCTCTTGGCGATATTCGCCCGGTCGGATGCCAGATACGTTATCGTATTATCGAATTGAAACCTGCACCGGCAGTCAAATCCCTTGAGAGCCAGCTCGATATTACCTATCCACTCCAGGAACCGGGCCGTCTGCCTCTGCACCGATGTCACCTGACGCATGACCAGATCGTATTTGAACTGCGCCCAGTTATGCGTCGTCCCGTAACTGTAACCGAGCATGAACGGCGAAAGATTGGTCCCGGCGCAAACCTCCTCGACCATCGCCCGGTGATTCATAAACCACGAATGCGTCACCCCCTGCTTGTTCGACGGCCCGATATAATCGATCTTGATATTATCCCATGTCACCGGGTTGTCATCGGTGCCGCAACCCCTGATCATCGACACCGTCTCGTCGAAATACTCGTTGGCCCGCTCGGTGTAGGCCTCATCAGCCTCCCCGGACATTTTCTCCGGCGGCGTTATTTGCACGTGCAAACGATGATAACCCGCATTGTGCGTCGCCAGACGCATATCATCGACAAGCTGCTGCTCGATAAAAGCGACAAACGGAATCGCCCCCAGCATCGAAGATCCCAATCCGTCACCCGCATCCGAGTTCAAACCCAGGTAATAAAAATCATCGCCGTCGAGCCTCACCTCACCCTTCTCCGTCTGATAAACAAGAGCCCGATTGCCGCCGGTACTCTTCATACCGATATGCGTCGGATCGATCGGCTCGAACCGCTCGACACCGCTCATATCGGGCGCAATCAGCAAAAAGCCGGTGAAAGCGCCGTCGGTGTACAAAGCATTGAACAGAAGCGGCAAAAAAGAATCGATTCCGGCCGTCTTCTGAAACTTATGCGGATAGATGCGAAGACTCATATCCTCGAGACAGCCGAGCGCCCTCGAACGAACCGCCTCCGACACCTTATCGGATATCTCGAAACGGCCCGGCGCCGATGATAACCGGCTCCATGTCCAGATACAGGCATTTAAAAGAGGTATCGTATCGCGCAAAAAACGATACAAACCGATTTTGAAACCGCCCGATGAATATCCGCTGTTTCGCCAAATATACCGTTGCGATCCTCTCCCGGCATAATTACCGGCCTGATTGAGATTGTCGCCGCGCGGCGTCTGCCTGATGACATCGCCGCATTTCAGATAAAATGACTTATTTTGATGTTTCATAAAATAACCTCCTCTATAAATACCGGGAAGCCGATTTAACATCGTTTTTGATGGGTTTTTGACTTTCGTGAAAATCTCAGATCATATCGAAAAATCTTGATAAAATGTGTGCAGTTTATTTCACCATAACAAGTTAGACTGACTGCTCAATGTCTGCACAATATTGCACAATTTTGTCCCCCTTTTATCGACAGCCTTTTTTCGCCATTTTTATCGCACTGTACCACAACAACTTAGAAGAATGTAAAATCATCCGAACCGATGGCATCAAGTTTGCTTCTTGCATATAGAAGAATAATCGCATCTACCTGGAGTATTTTAGTTATGAGAAAATTTATTATTGCATCTTTGACATTATGCCTTCTGGCTGTTTCGCCCGCTTTTGCCGCCTTTGACTGGCAACTCTATGACTTTGGAGACAATCCTTTCGATCACAACAACAACTGGAGCCCCGTCAGCTATCCCAGCGGCATCGGTGAACTACCCTCGCCCGGCCTCCTCGGTGAGGGCGGAGAAAAATTCGATCTCGAGGGTTTCCACTTCGCGATGGAGGGAAACACCGTCCATATCGCGCTGGTTAATTCTTTCGGCTACACCGCCCATTCCACCGGATGGAACCAGGATTACAATCTGGGCGATATTTTCTTCGGTTTCGACGGCAATGACACTCAGTTTGCCATTGATGTCTCCGCCGGACAGCTTTACTCCGTCGATTCATACAACGGAATTCCCGACAAGCCCGGCACCTATTATGACTATGACGGTATCCGCGATCAGGTCGGTGCCTATGAAATCGGCGCGGGAAGCTATCTTGGCGACGTCAACAACTCGTTGAATTTCTGGGCCGGATTGGAAAGCAACCCGTTGCAGGGCAACGGTGACACTTATATTTGGGAATTTGCTTTCGATATCGGCAGCCTCGGGGGAACCAACGGCGCCTCCAGCATCTCGTTCCACAATATTCTCGAGTGCGGTAATGATATGATCAACGAAACCTACAGCATGGTCCCCGAACCGACCACACTCCTCCTTATCGGTATGGGACTTATAGGTCTCGGTGTGGCGAGAAAAAAGACAGTCTGACCATAATATCCATAAATTTAAAAACCGGGGTCGATACCCCGGTTTTTTTATTTATCCAAACCTTGACACCTCACGATTTTTTCTTATTTTGACCCTAATCTTTTGATGATTGCCATGTTATAAACAGGGATGTCTTCTATCGGAAAACCAATGGATGCTGCTTTGAGAAAACGCTTACTTTCCATTATCAGTCCGGCTGTCGTGATAATGATTTTATCGATCATCATCGTCGCCGGATGCACAACCGAAAAAAATAAGAGTATCATTTACAATGCCGAAAAACTTTACCATGATGCCGAAAAACTGAGACAGAAAAGCAACGTAAAACCGGATACCGACAGAACCGAAATCTACAATCTACTCAAAGACGCCTACAATAAAACCACCGATTTCTGCCTGCAAAATATCGACTCGTTTCCGATCGAAAAATTTCCCGACGACAGAAAAACACTTGAATCGATCGCTTTTAAAGCCACCAACCGCATGGTTCAGCTATACTCGGCTGAAAAAAAATTCGACTCGGTCATATTTGTCACCAGCCGGCTGATGCATTTCACCAGGCTCGAGGATATCGAACTCCTGACCACACAGTTTAACCTAGCCCGGGCATATCAATCAAAAGGAAATCTTCCCGACGCGATTCATATATATCACTCCCTGCTCGATTCATTCTATCCGCCGGTAACAGATAATAACGAAATCATAACCATGGTCCTGAACCTCCCCCTTCAGATCATAAAAACATATTACGCCGTCGGGGAAGATTCCCTTGCGGCTCTGGAAGGCATTGTCGCCGAAGAATATTACAACCGGCTGGTCGAAGACTGGCCCAACTCCGATCTGGAAACAGCCGCCATCGGTAATCTGGCCAGGATTTATTATGATCTCGCCGATTGGGACAAAGCCATCGAAAAATTAAATCTGCTGACCGATTCGACCGGGCAAATCGATGTCGAAGCGGCCATGATGAAAGCCGGTATTCTCATAAACGGGAAAAAACAGTATGACCGGGCCATCTCCATTTTCGACAATTTGCTGGACCGCGTCACCGATACCACAATAATTCCCGTTATTATGCTTCGCAAAGGCATCGCCTTCTACGAAAAAGGTGAATATCAGACATGCCGCCAAATAATGTCCGAAATAAACGACCGCTTCGAATATTACTATCATAACAATCCAACGCCGCAAAAGTATGTCGCCCTTTCATTTGAGAGACTCGGCGACTGGAATATGGCCGAAAATGAATATAAATGGCTGATCGATAATTATTCGGTGACCGAACCCGCTTTCGATGCTCATCTGACCCTCGCAGATCATTACAAGAAGCTGAACAACAACGAATTAGCCGAAAGCTGGTACCGCCGGGCGGAAACTTTCTACAATACCATGGCCACCCGCTATCCCGGAACCGTGGTCGAGGCCTCGGCTATCTCATATCTGGCCGAAACCGCCCGCCGAAGGGAAAATTGGGATCTGGCCGCCCGTTATCTCGAAGAATTATACAGCCGTTTCCCCAACACCGAGCACGGCCGACGCGGATTGGTCAACGCGGCAACCATTTATCGCGAAAAATTCAATGATGAGAATCGCGCCGATTCGCTCATCAATCTTCTGAAAAGGGAACTAATACCGCTCGATGGGGGTAAAAATATTAATGATATGACCGAAAATAAATAATAATAACTATAAACATGGATTGGATTGTACGGAGGAACAATGAAATTTACGAAACCGCTAATACTGGCAGTGATGATGCTGTTGGTGCTTTCCGCCGGCCTGATGGCCCAGGAAGACAAATACGGTAAAGTCGATACCATATACGCCGAGCCGTATCAGATCGACGCCAAAAACTGGGCTATCAACGTGTCTATGTTCAACGATGAAGAAATCCTCGCGATTTCCGTCCCGTTGATTTTCAAAGCCGGCAAAACCGCCATCGTTGCCGACTCAACCATCTTCAAGGGCGGTGTTGCCGAAGAATTCCGTGTTAAACATGCCCGTGTCGATACTGCCGCTCAGTGCGTAACCATCGGACTTATTGCCGATGTCGGCGTCTCTGTGCCGCCGATACCGCCGGGAAAAGGCAGAGTCGCCACAATCTTCCTGTCCGCACTCGACAAGTCGGATTTCAAACTGACATATGTTGACAGCACGACTACTCCCCCGGGTAATAATCTCCAGCTGGTCACACCCCCGACCGAGGGTATTGTCCCGGCCTTTATCGTGAAGAAAGAAGCCAAGGCCGAGAAAGTTAAAATCGAAAAGAAAGAAAAAGAAGGCTAAGACCTTTTCATATCTAAATATCGAAGGGCCCGATCGATTTAATCGGGCCCTTTTTTTATTTCCCCTTATAATACGGTCGAACCGTATATCGCTTCTTCTTTATCACATATTCACGCAGTCTCTCCGCCAAATCGGGCGGCAGCTTCCGGGCGGCATAATATTCCTTGAACAAAATATTCTGATCCAGCTTAAAACACTCATCCAGCCCGGCATCCCTGGCCAGCATCGTTATCTCGAGATAATGTTTGTCGTTATCGGTCTTGCCCGGAAACGTCTGCACATCTTTTTTACTCAACGTGATACTCCCCCGCGACGCCGACAGGTTGGTTACATCATACTCGTCGCAGTACCTGATAATGTCCTCCTTAAGCGCCTTCAGCTCCGATTCCAGCCGTTTCTTCTTCTCGTTGACGGTCAAATACTGCTCGGCCAGATCTTTGCCCTGCCCGGGATCGAACTCGACATCGACCTCATCCTCGAGCGCTAGCCGGTGCCGCTTGGCCGGGCACAACTCATGGTAAACGCACCAGTCGCAAATCGATGACTCGCGGGGAGGAAAATTATCATCCTCGACCGCCTGCTCGATCTCGAGTATCTTCTGGTACACCCGGTACCTGATCTCCTCCAGCTTTTCGTCATCCATAACCGTCATCATCTCCGTCATCTGCCGCAGAAAAATCTGTTTCAACTCGATCTTCCCGAAATCGGGCCACAAATGGCGCACCCCCATCTGGTACAACCCCATCTGCTCATCATCATCGAGAAATTGCTGGGTCGGCAGAAGCGCCTTCGTCTTGTAGTCGATTATTTCAACCACGCCGTCCTCACGGATTCCGATCCGGTCGATCTTGCCGTTGATAGTGAACCGTCCGTTGGGATCGAGCGGGAAAGAAATATTTTTCTCCAGCGCCAGCGTCCGCGTATCCTCGAACGGCTTGTACTTATCATAGTACCGCTCCAGCGCCTTAACACCGACCTTGATATAATCCTCTACCCCCAGATTCTCACGCGTAACCTTGATCGATTCCTTGTCCGGCCCCTCCCAGTACTCATGGTAGCCCCTGAGAACATCCTCGAGTGCCTGTATTTTCCCGTTTAATTTGAGCGTGTAAAGTTTCTCCAGAGCCTGGTGAACCGCCGAACCAAGAAATGCCTCGACCCCCACCGGTTTCTCGACCGTCGCCCTCTCGATATGTTGAAATTTGTATTGTCTCGGGCAGGTATTGTAGGTCCCTATTTTGGAATTACTGTAGGCGCGCGCCATAATACCACCTCCTGAACATTTTGTTTTAACGACTGGACTATGATACGCTCAGCCCGCGACTAAATCAATCACAAAAAAATACCGGCCGCGAGGACCGGTATTCAGATTGATTTGGTTTGTCCAACAAATTTTTACGGCAGTGTAAACAACAACCCTATTGCAAAACTGTTGACCTTAGCTGTCTCCGCAGGCATATCGACCCAGTTAAGACGGTATTCCGCGTTCAGTTTGAGCGGCAGGGTCGGCAGGCCGACATCGAATCCGGCCATAAGGTGATATCCCATCCTGGTCTCGGTGTCGGGCGCTGTGGGCTCCTCGCCAAGACTCCAGGTATCGGGAACATCAACGTCATAACCCAGGTTGTGCGTCGCAACGCCGCCGCCCAGATACGGGGTGGCAAACGGCAGCTGGAAGGGATAAACCGCCGACGCCGAAAACAGCAGGTCGCGTGCCCGCAGGTCAAATGACTCGCCAACCACCGAATATGAGTAAGTCTTCCACGCATATTCACCGCTGACAATTACATTGACCATAGGAAGTGAGGTGAATTTCACCGTCAAACCGCCCAGAGCCATATTGTCATTTTCATCGCTCGGTGCAGCAAGTTCCGGCTGGTCATAACTCGTCAGCAATCCTCCCTTGAGACCGAAAGAAACTCCGGTCAACGCAAAGGAAGGCGCTGCAAAGGCCAGCAGAAACATGAGGATAAATAGTTTTTTCATGTTGCCTCCTTGGTTTCCTCTATTTATCGACATGACGGAGGATATATTTACATGGAAAGCCGGGATAAATCGAAAAATTATACCATAAGATGTTAATTTATAATGAATTACAAAAATGAACGCCGGTCTATAAAAACCGGCGTCCGATGGTTGTCTTTATATATGTTATGTAGAATAACGGATGATCAATAATTCGGCATTATTACGTAATTGCACTCACATCAGCACAATCGGGATCTAAAAACGTTACTCTTCTTTCTTCTCCGTCTCGCTCTCGCGCAGACTGTTGATAATACCGTTTAATTTAACGACCTCGTTGCGCGCCGCCTCGGCAAAATTACTCTCCGACGAGGCATACAAAACCGAACGCGATACATTGATAATCGCCGGGTGCTTGAAATGATCGGTCCCGGCTATAACCGCTTTCTCCAGATCGCCGCCCTGAGCCCCGACACCCGGGATCAAAATCGGCATATCGCCCACCACCTTGCGGATTTCCGCCAGTTGCTCGGGATGAGTCGCGCCGACCACCAGACCAAGATTATCCTCCTTGTTCCAGTAGGCCACTTTCTCGGCGACATACATATAAATCGGCTTGTTGACAACATGCATCAATTGAAAATCGCGGCTGCCCGGGTTCGACGTCAGGCAAAGTATAAACGCCCCCTTGCCCTGGTGGTCGAGAAAGGGCCGGATCGAATCATAACCCATATAAGGATTGATCGTCACCCAGTCCGCCTTGAGACGTTCGAACGATGCCCGCGCATAATGCGCCGCCGTGTTACCGATATCGCCCCTCTTGCCGTCGGCGATAACGATAATATCGTCCGGTATTCTCTGAATTATTTTTTCCAGAAGCGAAACGCCCTCCGGGCCGCGCTCCTCGAAAAAGGCCAGGTTCGGCTTATAGGCGCACACGATATCCTTGGTCGCCTCGATAATGCCGATCGCAAAATCATACCACCCCTTGATCGTCGTGGCATAATCCTGCGGCAGCCTTTTCTGGTCGAGATCGAGCCCCACACAGAGCATCGACTTGTTCTTTTCCTGTATCGCTTTTATAGCATTAACCGGATTCATCAAAATTTCCTCAACTTACCTGTCAGTTCTTTTATACTGCCCAATTTATTGCGTGAAAGATATTTTCGCAACCCATCGATGATTTTTATCGGCGCATCCGGCTCCACAAAAAGACCGGTCCCGACCTGAACCGCGCTGGCCCCGCACAGGAAAAACTCGACCACATCGCGCCAGTCCATTATGCCGCCGATACCGATCACCGGTATCTTGACCGCATGATACACCTGATCCACCATCGCCAGCGCCACCGGCTTGACCGCCGGCCCCGATAAACCGCCCGTGTTGTTGGTCAGACGGGGACGATATGTCTCGATATCGACCGCCATCCCCACCAGCGTGTTGATCACCGCCAGAGCATCCGCCCCGCCCGCTTCGCAGGCCCGCGCAATCGGCTTGATATCCGACACATTCGGCGACAACTTGGCGATCACCGGCCGTGGAAACACCTTCTTCACCGCCGCCACCGCCTCTTCGGCACGCGCCGGATCCTTGGCTATCTCCATCCCCGACTCGACATTGGGACACGAAAAATTAAGCTCCACCATATCCGCCCGCGGACAATCGGCCAGGCGCCGCGATATCCCGACATATTCATCGAGCCTCGCCCCAGCCACATTGACCACTACCACCATGTTATACTTTTCGAGAAATGTCAGTTTCTCCTCGATAAACCGATCGACACCGACATTGGCCAGACCGATAGCATTGAGCATACCGGCTTCGGCCTCGGCCGTCCGCGGCGGCGGATGACCCTCGCGCGGCTCGACCGTTATCGACTTGGTGACAATTCCACCCAATCGGGAAAGATCGAAAACATCGGCCAGTTCCTCGCCGTAACCGCATGTCCCCGACGCCGTCAGAACCGGGTTGTCTAATTTCACCCCGGCGATTTCCACACTCAGATCCGGCTTCATAACAGCACCTCCCCGACATTATAAACCGGGCCCTCCCGGCAAATTCTGGTGTAGCCGCCCTCCCGCAACGGTTTGATACAACCGAGACATATCCCGATACCGCACGGCATCGGTGCCTCGAGCGAAAGCTGACCGGGAAGATCATGCCGGAGAGCAAGCTCGTCCAACGCCTTCAGCATCCCCTCGGGACCGCAGGCATACAGACGATACTTGCCGTTGGTGATATTCACCCTGTCCATTATGGCGTCGCTGACAAAACCATGGTAACCGTACGAGCCGTCGTCGGTCGCGGCATGCACATTTATGCCCAGTTTCCTTATACGACCGATATCGACCAAGTCGGCTTTCGAGGCGCCGCCGTAAAAAAACAGTATTTTGTCCGGATCGAATCCCTTGTCGAGAAGTTTTTTCGCCAGAAGATACAGCGGCGGCATACCGATACCGCCGGCGGCAAGAATTGTCGTCTCGCGCCGCGACGGCAGCTTGAAACCGTTGCCGAGCGGCCCCATAACATCCAGATCGGCGCCCTGCCCCAGTTTCGACATCTGCGCCGTACCGCGACCGAACACCTTGAAAATTATGCTTATTTTTTTCTCCGAAACATCGAAATCATAAACCGAAAAGGCGCGCCTGAACAGCAATTTCGATTCCGGCATTCGGATATGTATAAATTGTCCCGGTTTGATCGATTTCACCCCGGAAAAAGGGGCCAGGTCAAAAACGAAATTTCCCCGGCCCAAAGATTTACTCTTAACCAGCTTGACACTCTCTACTTTAATCTTGCTCATCTTAAATCTGATGGAAGCCGTATGTGATACTTGTAAACAAACCAGTTTCCGACCAGTTCGGCGGTAATCCAGAAAGTCGGAAACTCGGCCGACAATACGGTTTCGGTCGCCTCCTCATTAAGCTCTTCGGATTCGGTCGGATTTACAAGCCTGTAATCCTCGATTCTCCCAAAAGCGTCGATTTTTACCTGATAACAAAGATATCCTTCAAATTTTGTAAAATATGCGGCCGGCGGATAACGAAATTCCCGGTCGAAACGCGACGGTTCACCCTGGACCTCCCACAATGTAACACCATCGGGTCCCATGAAACATCTTTCTTCAAGCGTCATGTATGCATATGAACTGTCATCTTCCATTGCGGTTGAATCACCGTACTCGCCGATATCCTCGTCGTCAAACGGCAAATCGCCCTCCGCGCCTTCGTCGTCGCCCCCGAGCCGTACTTTGGTGGTCAGCTTTTTGTCGGCCGCCTTGCCGTACTTGGTGTCGGGAAATGAATCGGCAAAATAGGCATAAGAATAGAAAAGCGATGAATCGCCGGGGCTTTCGAAATTCTCGATCAACCACAAAATGGCGAATTTGGCCTGATTATTGTAATCCGAGCGGGGGAAACTGTCGGCCACCAGACGGTAATAATACCTGGCCGAGTCGATCTGTTCGGTATCGAAAGCAAACCGCTCCGCTTTCTTAAAATAAATTTCGGCATAACCGGTGTCGGCCGCCGTCCCGCGCAAACCGAGAAGGTCGAGCGCCTCCGGGATATAGTCCGAGCGCGGATAGTTGGTGGTGACCGTCCTGAGGATACTGTCGAAAGCCAGAGTGTCGTCATAATAATCGCGTTGCATCAATGCCACCGCAATATTGGCCTTTGGCGCGATATACGATTCGGAAAAATTATCGACGATATACTGAAACTCCTGGAAGGCCGAATCAGGTTTATCGAGCTTCGACAGATACAACTCGGCCAGCAGATACTGTGTCTCGGCCGCCTGGTCAAGTTCCTCCGGCGTGGCCGTCGTGTCCAGACCCTTTAATCCGAGATACTCCTCGAGCTTGCCGATATTCGTCGAGTGCTCCAGAGCATCTTTGTAAATATCGCTCACCGCCCCGGCCGCTTTGGCTTTATCGTAATATTCCTTGGCCTTCTTGTAATCTTCATATTCATACTGGTATATGAGTCCCAGGTAATAATTCGACAGCGCCGCTTTGGGGTGTCTCGGATTTTCGATGGCTATCTCCTCATACACCTCTTCGGCCAGAACAAGATCACCCTCCCATTCATATCCCTGCGCCAGCATAATCCTGACCGCCGCCAGCGAATCGAAAAACCGTTCGTCCTCGGCAAGATCGTTGAAATACTGCATACCGCCGTCGATATCGTTGACAAAATACAAACATTCACCGATTCTGAAATTGACCAGGTACTCATCCTTGGTGGTCAGGTCTTTTTCGGCCAGCTCGAGATAGCCGCTCTTGGCCTCCTGATAACGGAACCGGCTGAAATTGCCGTCGGCAATATACATCATGGCCATTATTTTATCTTCATCGTTACCCAGCGAATCTATTATGGAGTTAAAATACGGCTCGGCCCTGTCATATTCCTTCTCCTCATAATAAAATTCTCCGAGTGCAAGAGCCGCTTCCATCTTGATTTCCTTATCCTCACCCTCGAAAAAAAGCTCCTCGAACAGCGCCATCGCGTCTTCCTCGTTATCGAGCTTCAGCTTGGCCTTGGCCAGATACAACTGCGACTCCTTGTAAAACTGCGACTCGGGGAAATTGGCCAGGATCTCGCGAAAACGCTTCGAGGCCAGACTGTAATTCTCCGTGTAATATTGCGAGACACCGTTGACAAACAGGGCGTCGTCGTAATACTTCGAACCGGGGTGCTTTTCGATAATTTTCTCGGTCTTCTCGATGGCCTGCTTGTACTTCCCGGTACTGACCCGCCCCTCGCGCCGCTTCAATTGTTTTCTCTTCGATTCGGCGTCATTGAACGCTTTCTTGGCATGATAAAATGTGTTGTAATACACGCAGCCGGAACCAAGTAAAAGAACCAGCGCCATAACGGTTATTTTAATAAGTCGATTCATAATACAAATTCTGTATAAATCCATTATTTAAACCGGCATCATAAAACGCGTTGACCGCTTTGTCAAACTCTTTTACCGTCAACCGGCGGTTTATCAGTTCCTCGTCCACCGCCTTATACGCCGGGAAATACTGACTCATCAGGGAAACATACACATCTTTGGATACCTCTTCCACAAGAAAATTGAATATTCCCGCCGATCCGGAAATATCATTGGGAAGCACCAGATGTCTGATAAGAACTCCCTGCACGGCCAGATTTCGATTATCTATTTTAAGGTTGCCCACCTGGCGGAACATCTCCTTCACCGCCGCCCGGTTGGTCTCGACATAATTATCGCACCCGGAAAAATATTTGGCCTGTTTATTATCGTTGTATCTCATATCCACAAGGTATATGTCTATTATACCCTCGAGCCGCCTGAGAATTTCATATTTTTGATACCCCGAACAATTATAAACAAGCGGGAGATTCAAGCCCCGCTCCATCGCCTTACCGACACCGATCAATATCATGGGAAGCTGATGATCCGGCGTCACGAAATTTATATTGTCCGCGCCCCGCTCCTGTAATTCGAGCATCATATCCGCCAGCTCATCCGTCGATACAAACGAACCGGTCCCCAACTGCGAGATGGGGTAATTCTGGCAGTATTTGCAGAATAACGAGCAGTTGGCCAGAAAAATCGTGCCCGATCCGCCGCCGCCAGATAACGGCGGCTCCTCGCCCCCATGAAGGTTATAGCTGGATACTTTCAATTCGGTGGAACTGTTACACTTGCCGCGCTCCCCGTCGAACCGGTCAACCCGGCATTCCTGCGGGCAAAGCTCACACTTCCGTAAAGATTCAAACAGATTTTCGCCGATTTTTATAATTTCTTCGGGAGATTTTTTCTTCATTCCTTGAGTCTCTCGACTATCAACGGCAATATTTCGCCTGATTTGCCGTGAAAAACACAATCGGCCATTTCACTCAGCGGAGTCGGATCGAGATTGATCTCCACCAGATAGGCACCGTTTCTCTTGGCCGCCATGGGCATCGATGCCGCCGGGTGAACCAGGGCCGAGGTGCCGATCGAGAAAAACAACTCCGCTTTCTCCGAGGCATCCAGCGCGCCGCTGATAGCGGCCGCCGGGAGAAGCTCCCCGAACCAGACCACATCCGGCCTGATTCGACCGCCGCAGTCGCATCGAGGGATCTCTCCTTCCTTAATCTCGACCTCACCCTCATACGGTTCCCCGCACTCAAAGCACTTATTGCACAATATGTTACCGTGAAGCTCAAGAACCTTCTTCGAACCGGCGGTGCGGTGCAAACCATCGACATTCTGCGTAATCAGCGTGAAGTCCTCAAAATGATTCTCCAGATCGACCAGCGCATAATGCCCCGGATTAGGCCTGACATCGTTTATGATTTCCCGCCGATACATATACCACTCCCAAACCAATTGCGGATTCTGCATAAACGCCTCAACCGTAGCCAGTTCCTCGGCCCGAAACTTCTTCCATAAACCTTCCTCACCCCGAAATGTCGGAACCCCCGACTCGGCCGAGATCCCGGCACCGGTCAGCACAGCCACACTCCTGGCCGTCCTCAGCAAATTGATCAATTTTTCGGGTATTTCTACCATGCTCATAAAATACGAAATTATGACCTGCGGGGAAACTGTTATTTTATAGTTTGTTTTATCGAGTTTTGTTATTTAATTTATGGTATGCGGAAAAAATTAATATTCTCGATATTGGCCTTTTGCATTGGCCTGCTCATTCTCGAGACGCTCGCCTGGGTGGTGGAATACAGGATCGACCACCGCCGGGCCGGAAAAATCCCCGGCCCGGGATGGCAGAATGAATTTTTCAAATCGTTTCTCGACTGGCACGAGTGCGACCCCGATCTGCTATGGCGCTTTAGGGCCGATTTGAATAACCCGCTGATAACAACCGATTCCGAACACCTGCTCGGCAAAACCCGACCCGGGCCGAAAGATGAAAACAGCTTCAGAATACTCCTCCTCGGCGACTCATCCCCGGTCGGCCTGGGCCTGAAATCGAGAAACCACGCCTTCGGTGAGCTGTTGCAACAATTCCTCGAACTCGAATATCACGGTAACAGAAAATTCGAACTGGTCAACGCCGCCGTGTCCGGATATACCAGCGAGCAAATAAGAAGACTTCTGGAGCTCAGGGGCTGGTCATATCAACCCGATCTCATTTTGCTCTACTGCGGCAATAATGATGCCTCGATATCGGGCGCCTATTATGACCGCGAACTGCTCGAACGGCAAAAATTAAAAATATGCCGCCGTTTGCTTTCGAAATCCGCCCTTTATCGGGTAATGGTCAACCTGCTGACAACCGGCGAAAAAAATAAAACACCCGACGCCCGCAAATACAAGGTCCGCGTAACACCCGAACAGTTCGGCGAAAATCTCGCCGATATCGTCGATCAATGCCAAACAAACGACTGCCCGCTTATTATTCTAAAACCCCCGGCGCCGAAACTGTGGCCGGCCGGTCTGCAGTTCCGCGTCCTGCACCATATCCGCAATGAACATAACGAGCTGATTTTCCCCGATAAATTGCGCCGTGTGCTGGGACGGCCGCTGAAATATTGCCTCAGCCCCGAAAGATTCCGGCAACTCTACGGCGAGGGCGATATTTTTACCGGCAATGTCTATGCCTCCGCCTTCCGCGACAGCATGACAGCCGATTCCGCTATCGATTTCTATACAAAACAGCATGCCGCGCAACCGCGTGACCCCATTCCGGCCAACAATCTCGGCGTCTCATACTGGGAACAGGGTGATTACGCGCGGGCCGATACATTATTAAAAATCGCGCGGGAACTTTATATTCAGAAACATGCCAAAACGGCCATCCCGATAATCGATGCCGCCGGATCGCCGTTTCTGTACAATATCGGTATCAATCTCCTCTCGACATCACCCGCCGATTCATTGCTGCCCGACACCGCATCCGATGCCTGCATATATCTCGACTCCGCCCTCCAGGCCGATTTCCTGTCGTTGCGAATCAAACGCACCTACCAGAATATAATCGACTCTTTCGGCGCCGTCAACGGTGTCCATATAATCGATCTGCCGCATATTTTCTATACCAACGACGCCGAAAAATTATTCTTCGATCACTGCCATCCCACAATCGAGGGACATCGCCTGATCGCCGAAAACATCGCCGCCGCCGTCATGGAAAATTCCCTGGTCAAATAGCTTCGGGACAAATAGAATAAATAGAAAAACGGCGGGCATATAACCCGCCGTCCTGACTGATATATCAGCCGTCGCTTTATGGACAGATCGGCGGCGGACCGCCCTTATACAGGTAATTTACCATATACGTAACATCGAGAATATTTACGCTCCCGTCATCATTGACATCACCCGCCTCCGGCGGCACCGCCGCGGGCCCGCCCTTGTAGAGGTAATTTATAAGAAACGTCACATCCAGTATATTTATGTTCCAGTCACCGTTGACATCCCCGCAGTCGAACTCACAGGCGTCACCGACCCCGTCGAAATCGCTGTCGGTCTGGTCCGGATTGTGAACCGACGGACAGTTGTCATCCGGGCAAACATTTAGCGGGTAACCTGGATCGCCGTAACCGTCGCCGTCGCTATCGGTGCAATCATCACATGCATCACCGTAACCGTCACCGTCGCCATCCGCCTGGTCGCTGTTGGCCGAATCGGGACAGTTGTCGCAAATATCCCCGACACCGTCCAGATCGACATCCTCCTGCAACGGATTATAATCATCTGGGCAATTGTCGAGATCGCAGGTGTTGGCCGCAAAACCGTCATCGCCGTAACCGTCATCGTCACTGTCGGTACATTCGTCGCAGACATCGCCGATACCGTCGCCGTCGGCATCATCCTGACCCGTGTTGGCATCATCGGGACAGTTGTCGCAATCATCACCGATTTCGTCACCGTCGATATCACCCTGCTCAGGATTCGATACCCCCGGGCAATTATCGCACGCATCCCCGTAACCGTCGCCGTCGCCGTCCTCCTGCGATGAGTTGGAGCTGTTCGGGCAGTTGTCTTCATAGAAATACACCCCGTCCCCGTCGCTGTCCAGAACATCGAGCCGTTTCAATCCCAAAACCACCTCATCGCTGCCGACAACCCGGTACGCGAACATCACCTTCAACCCGCCGTCGCCGATATCGGCCGTCCGGTATTCCTCCACTACCACCTGGCTGGAACTGCTCACCCGCTCCGGGTCGCTCCAGTCGGCGCCGCCGTTCATACTCCGCGAGGCATATAAAGCGTTGTTTGACACATAAGTGCAGACAAAAGCACTGTCCGCAACATGCGCTATTTCCGGGAAATTCTCGGAATCATACCCGGCCGCGATAACACTCATACTATCGAGGTTATCAAGATTGCCGTCATCGGTGTACCAGCAGACAATATCTTTGCCATCCGGCAAACTGTCATTGTAGGTCGCGACAACCACCACGACCCGATTATCATAGGCGGCAACCACCGGGTAAATTATATGCTGGTCGGGATCGATAAAATTCTTCTCCAGCGAAACACTTCCCGAATCCCAGACACCGTACAAATCCTGACGGACATACAACTGGTACTGATCATCGGTATGGTCGTAACGGTCGAAAACCGAATACGCCTTACCACCGACCGGGTCGATATCGGCCGATGTCGTTTTGCAACTGTCGAGCGATGTGTGATAACTGATCATGGCCGTCGATGCGCTCGGCAGATACAATATATGCGGCGCGTCATACAGATCATAACCGGGCCATGTCCGGCTTAGAATCGCCGATTGAAAACCCCAGTGCCATGACTCGAGGCTGTTGTCGCAGGCAATCTCGTTCATCAGCAAACTGTGCCACCCCTGTCCGCCGTATGATGCCCAGCCCACCGACCAGGTATAGCCATCCATCGGGTCGGGGATTTCGACTATCATAAAAGCACCCGAGCCCCCGCCAAAATCGGTCGGCGGCACAAAGGTCCCGTAAAAAACCGAACCCTCCCCCCAATAGTCGATCGAGGGATAAATTCCACCCCGCAAATCGAGATAACAACACGAGGTCCAGTTTGAACCGTCATCGTCGGAACCGTTCCAGAAAACATAACTTAGCGAATCGATACCCTCGTAATACTCGAAACCGCGAACCAGCGTATCCGATCCGTTATCGCCCAGCGCCGGATGATACATACCCCACGGGACCAACCTGGTACCCGACGGCGCATCTCCACCATCGCCGAAGTACTCGCTCAATTTCTCGTCGCCGTACATATAGCTCTCTATCTCGACCGCCCGGTATTGCGGCTTCTCCGTTATTATCTCATCCCTGACCGATTCCGATGAGTATCGCTTTTCCGCAACCGGCCGTTCGCCGGCGAACGCGGACACGGCGAAAACAAACAGGATAATCATGGTAATCATAGTTGTTCGTATCGTCTGCATAACATCATTCATCGGCGAACCTCGCTTTTTAAGGTTATTTTTTATATATCTTATTTTACGGTCGGCATAATTGCGACCGCCGCGCTATGTATGAAAAAGATGCGGCTCTTCACCGACTAAACCTGTCGGTTATATATAAATATAGATGCTAATATCAGGTTGTCAATGCAATTTTCGTAAAACCCGATCCGCCTCAACGGCGGCGGAGAAGACCGTTGATGATGATTTCCACCGCGTCATCCTCGCTTAAGCCGCGTGCCATAAGCGTCTCCAGCTGACGGCTGTCGACCGATCCGATCGCCGCTTCATGCGTGATATGCGCCTTTGGATTATTCACCTCGACAATCGGTATCGCCGTCGCCACACCCTCGTCCTGCACGATCTCCTTGCAATCGACGTGACCGCGCGCGTAGGCGCCGTTGGCCGTCATCTTGCTGTAAATCTCGGCCCGCGCCCTGTCCCTGACGGCAATTTTCGAAACCAGCGCCCCGCGGGCGCGATCGCCGTTGAGATGCCCCGTTTCGCTGATCTTTATCATATCGTCGCCGCGGCCGCTGATTCGCGCCATCATGTCGATCACGCTGTCGGCGGCGCCGTTGCATTCATAGTCGATATCGATCAATCCCACGCGCCCCCTGATAAGCTCGAACTCGGTTTTGTAAACCGCTTTCTCACCGATATCTATCACCGCTTTGGGATACACCTTGATGCCACCCTGCGGGCTGTGGACATGCTTCTCGAAATAGACGTACTCAGCACCCTCCCCGATTCGAATTTTGGCCTCCATAATATGCTGCACATCGACCGCCTTGGGGAATACACAGTGAGCCAGAAGCGAGATCCTGGCGTTCCGTCCGATTTCGACATCCATATTAATCCGCTGAACTCCGGTCTCGGGAAGCACCCCGAAACACAGATGCACATCCTTCTCGATAACAATATCGTCATCGAGCTTCATCGCCATGTCGATCCCGTCAGCGAGCTCCTCGACCTCGATATTTAAACCGGGTAGCCCATGCATCCCGAGAACATGATTGCCGTTGATTACAAGATGGGCCGTATCCGGATCCTTCAAATTCGGATCGGTGTCGGTGTAGTCGTAGAGGTTCTCTATCAATTGAAGGTCACTGCTCATGATTCATCTCCAAGTGTGTGCAGAGTCGGATTCTTGTGGTCGCACGAAAGACAGTTATCCTCGAAATACCGCTTCATTTTGTCCACCGGCCCCTTATCGACAAGCCTGCCGTGACAGAGCAGGAAGGCATGCTCGGCCTGGTCCAGAACCGCCATACTGTGCGTGATCAAAATCACCGTCGTGCCGCCGTCCTTGAGAAGCTTCACCGCCTCGAATATCCGGTTGATCGATTCGATATCGATCCCCGAATCAGGCTCGTCAAGAAGCGCCACTTTCGGCTTCATGGCCAGAATCGAGGCCAGCTCCACCTTCTTGCGCTCGCCGCCGCTGAGCGTCTTGTCCACCGCGCGGTCGATATACTCATCCGCGTTGAGCCCCACACTCCGAAGCGCCAAACGGATTATGTCCTCTCTCTTATCCTTGGCTGAAGCCTTTATATAGTCACGGATCGCCAGACCCTCGAATCGCGCCGGTTCCTGCCAGGCCAGCGTGATACCCCGGCGGGCGCGCTCGTCCACACCAAGATCACGAATCGATTCGTCCTCGAAAACGATATCACCCTCGATTCCGGTGTAGCCGGAAAGACCCATCACCACCGATGCCAGCGTCGATTTGCCGGCCCCGTTGGGGCCGACCACGGCATGGACATGCCCTTCCCAGAAATCCATATCCAAACCGTTCAGTATCGGCTTATCATCGAGCTTGAGTCTCAAGTCATTAAGCGTTAACACACCCATAATCAATGCCTTTCGCTATTCCACGCTATATATCGCCGCCAATCCGTAACAGGCGCGGCTGTACCACATCGGATACAATAAACGCAAAAATTCCATGGTTGTCATCTGATTTTATGCGTTAAAAAGAAAAGAACCGGCCGGAGAGACTGATTCCGGCCGGATGAAGCTGTTTTATCAACTCGGTCGAGGGAAAAAACGAGACTACTTCAGTGATCGGTGGGTCCTCAGACCCACCGGGTGTCGGGTTCAGAGACCCGACACCACAAATAGGGCCACATTTAATGTTGTGTCAGGTCCTGATTCGTCGCCGCCCGGCGGCGAATTGTGACCTGACACATCTGTACCCCACCCAACAGGTGCATTAACAACAAAACGGCAATCATCTCACTCTCAACACCATCCGCCCACCCAGGCGTCTTCATTAAAACCTCTTTTTTCAAAATTGTAGCGATTTGATGGTAAATGCGGGTAAAACGCCCGTTTTTTTAACGTCTATTTTTTCATAACTCATTGCCTTTCAACAAAACCGTTTTTTCGATATTGTAGTGGTTTGGTGGTAAATGCGGGTAGACCGGGATATATGAAGGGAGCATTGTTTTCATGAATAAAAATATGCCTGACATGCGAATCATTGTAGCGGCGGGTTTTAAACCCGCCGGGTGTCGGGTGCCCTTCGAAGCTCAGGATCTCCGACGGTGACCCGACACCACATTGGATGCAAAACAAAAAACCAAAAAATGAGGAAACGAACCCATTTCGCTGTAAATGCAAGATTACAATAATAGTACATGGAAAAATGCAATGACAGGATATGACAATTAAGCCAATATCGTTAATACCCTGGTACTCGTCCCAAAGATGTTCGGAATTGGATCATTGTAGCGGCGGGTTTTTAACCCGCCGGGTGTCGGGTGCCCTTCGAAGCTCAGGATCTCCGACGGTGACCCGACACCACATTACAGGTATAACAAAAAAAACTAAAAAAGAGGAAACGAACCCATTTCGCTGTAAATTAATGACAACAACCATAGTACAACGAAAAAAGGGCTGACATACAATGTCATCGGCCGCAAATTCGCTACAGCATCAGGCCGCCGCCGGAGACGGCGATATAGTTGCCGGTGACAAAACCGGCGTCGTCGCGAACCACCATCAACACCGCCCCGGCAATATCCTCAGGCTGACCGACCCGTTTCATCGGTGTCATCCGCGCCGTATCCTCAATCCGCTCTTTGGGCAACCACGAGGTGGCATCGGTCATGGTCAGCCCCGGCGCGACCGTGTTGACCCGGATACCGATCGGACCAAGCTCCAGCGCCAGCGATTTCATCAGCCCGTCAACGCCCGATTTGGCCGTCGTGTGCGAGCTGAAACCGAAACCGGGATGCCGCGACAGGCCGCTGCTGATCCCGACGATGCACCCGCGACGGCGCTCCATCATCTGCGGTATAACCAGTTGCGCCGGGTGGAAAAAGCCGCGTATCTCCCCCACCACCTTGTTTTCGAATTCCTCGGTGGTAAGTTCCATGAAGGCTTTCCACGGCACCGCCGCCCCGGCATTGAGAATGAGTATATCGATCGGGCCCAGCTCGTTGTTGACCGCCGACACCATCGCCGCCACCTGATCGCGTTCGCGAACATCGGCCTGAACCGGCAATGCCGTGCCGCCGTCGTCGACAATACTTTTCACCACCGCCTCGGCCGCTTCCTTACTCTTATAATAATTAACCGCCACCGCCGCGCCGTTTTTGGCCAGAAGTTTCGCCGTTGCGGCGCCTATCCCCCGGCTGGCGCCGGTAACCATGGCTACCTGTCCTCTAAGCTCCATAGCATGCTCCTTTCGAATTTATATCCTTTGAAATATTTGCTTTTATGCTCTACGGTCGAAAAATGCCAAACGGATGGCTTTTTATCAACGAACATCATGCACGAGATTAAAAAGGGCGGCCGATCGGCCGCCCTATATATGAATCCACTCCGGACGATTTTATTCGGGAGTGGCTATTTTATCGCATTTCGAGATAAAACGCGGTGGGATATTTTCCGGTTTGCCGGAGAAGACGATAAACGACAGTTCCAGCGGCACACCTTTTTTGAGTTCGATATCGAACACGCTGACAATCGATGTCCCCTGATAAACTTTCTCGAAGCCGCCCTCGGACAGCGAAATAGTGAATATCGGCACCTGCCAGAATTCGCCCTCGCGGTCGGGCATCAGCCCCACGGCGCTTTTGAGCCAGTCGTCATGGAGAATTATCGAACGCAGGCCTGTGAAAGTATTGACGGCATCGAGATAACTGTTTTCGGGCCGTATGTCGCCGAATGTGATATAGCGGTCATCGGCATGCCCGGCCAGGAAATTAAAATTGTTCTCGACCGCGAAACGCAAACCGGTGATATTATCATTGTCGGCAGTCAGGCTGTAGTTGACGCTGAAGACATCGGAATCGGCCCCGAAACGGTATGTTTTAATTATGGTCAGCGGTTTGATCCCGTCGGCCCGCCAGATATGCCCGTTACGTTTCAGCCGCACCGTCCCGGCATCGCCGCCCCCTGTGAAATTGTACGGTTCGAGGACGAAATCGCCGTCATCGCCGAATTCGCCGGTGGCGAATTTTTCGATATCGGTGTCGGTTTTAAGAAAATGATCGACAAAACAGCGGCGCAGGTACCAGTCCTCGGCGACCAGTTTTTCGAGACCCTTCTCCTTGGTCAGAATCTGATCGTGAATCGATTCGGTTTGGCCGTTGTCGGATTTTTCGCCGTCGAGTTTCGCTTTCGCCAGCTTGTTGTGGTATCCCTCGCGTCGGCGGGTGAGAGTATCGGTAACACTGAAAGCCGCCTCGCGGTTGTCGAGTTCGACCATCATGCCGCCGGGCGATGGTTTGATTATCGAATAAAATTTATTGGTCGTAATGACTATTTCGTTTTTTCCGTCGCCGTCATAATCAAGGTTGGTTTTGCTCACCTGCTCCGACTCGGATGTCAGGAGATTCTCGGCGGCGATAATATTGTTGTAAATGGCCTGTCGGATATGGGCCAGGTAGAGACCGCCGAAAACACCGTGCCAGTACGGGCAGTTGCACTGGGCGGCATAGAGATGGTGCCGGGCCTGATCGAATATATCATGGCGCTCGGGATTCTCGGTGACGAAACGGTCGAATTTGTTCGAGACCATCAGCATTCGCTTGTGCATCATATTGGCTTCGTCATATTTCGCCAGGAAACTTCGCCAGTGCCCGCCCCGCACGAAGCGGCCGTATTTTTCCAGCTTGCCGGTATCATCCAGCCATTTTTCAAATTCCTCGTATTCCGCGAAGGCCTTCGGCGGGAGCGACCAGTGAAGCATCTCGGCATAGGATGCAGTCGGCAGATAAACGCGCCCGACCGGCTGTGTCATCGCCGCCTGGCCAAGTGTTATCACATCGAGCCAGTCCGAGTTGTCGGAGAGAGCGGTGAAGAATTTCTCCAGCCAGCCGTCTTCGTAACAGTGCATGTGGGTTTTGGGCCAGACACCGAACTTTTCGCCGTCGTCGGCATAAACGGCCAGCCCACCCGGATTTTTCTCGGCCTGGCGTTTCAGCTCGTCGATAACCTTCTCGACCGGTTTGAACGGAATCATATAGCGGAGTTTTTTCTGGATCGGGAGCAGTTTGATCGTCGCGCCCTCTTCCTCGGTCATGAAAACGCCCTTGAGATCATCCTGCTCCAGCCCGGCATACAGAAAATGCGTGTCGTCAATCGGCAGATAATCGATTTCGGACTGTTTGAGTATTTTCGGAAGATGCGGTTCCCAGACCCGCTCGGTGAGCCAGAGGCCGTTGGTGTCGGCGCCGAACTGGCCGTAAACATAACGGCTGAGCATATTGATCTGGCCCAGCTTGTCGCGGTCCGGTATCGAGGGAAGAATCGGTTCGTAGAATCCGCCGGTCATAAGTTCGAGCCGGTCGTCATAGATAAGTTTCTGGACCAGGTCGAAATATTTTATATCCTTCTCTCCCTGCCAGACCCATAAAATTCCCGACTGGTGCAGGGACATGCGCAGCTTATCGAATTGGTCGAATAGTTCCAGGAACGGCTTATATGCCAGTTTGTGGGCCTGTTCAAAAACCGAGTCGAAATTTCCTATCGGCTGATGATTATGAATTCCTATGGCCAGTTTGAATTTCTGCATCAAAATAACTCCACTTTCAGATCGATGTATTTCCGGGGATTTTCCTGGATATCGTTAATAAGGGCGTCGAGATTGGCGGCGGTCTTGCGTAAATCGTCATACAGCCGGCGGTCATCGACCAGCATCTGTATGGTTCCGTCACCCTGATTCAAATTATCCGCAAACTCCTTTGCCGCTTTCGACATCTGTTCCAGGTTGGTCACCACCGTTTCCATATCACGCGAAATTTTCTCCGTCCGTACCAGTGTCGAATCGACCCTGTCGGTGCCGGTCGCGACGAGACGTTTCAGGTCCCGCGAGGCGGCCAGAAAATTCTCGGCTGTTTTATCGAAGTTATTACGGTTGCGCTCCATATAATCGGCAAGTGATTTCGACAAATCCTCGAAATTACTTATGGCGTTGGTGAGTTTATCGAGATTTTCATCGGAGGCGATCGAGCCTTTTATGGCGAAAACCAGATTGCGCAATTCGGTGATCATCTCGCCCATCATACCCATAACCTCGGGTATGCCGGTATCATAGGCGCCAATCGGCGGCACCGACAAATCGAGAGGTTCATCGGAGACACCCGGTTTGATCGAAATAAAACGCTCGCCCATCAAACCGATATTTTTGACGGTAAATAAGGCGTCTTTCTTGAGAATTACCTCGTTGCTGATACTCATCGTAACCAGAACGCCGGATTCGGTCAGGGTGAAATCCTTAACCTTACCGAACCGAATGCCGGAAACCATCACCGGGTCGCCTTTCGAGAGCGAACCGACATCGCCGAAAATAACCCGAACCGGACGATAATCCTGTCCGAAGCGGTATCCCTGAATCCAGTACAACAACCCCACCAGAATGATAATTCCGGCGATAATTAGAAGGCCGACTCTGAATTCTACATTTTTTGACGCCATATTTAAATCCCGTTACTCATTAATTTCGGTAACATGCTTTTTCATCTTAACTTATTAAGGAATATTATACAACCGAAATAATGGTCGATTCAAAGCGAATTATAGATTGTCAGGTAGCTTTGATAGCGAAATTCGGCTATCAAGCCCTCCTCGACCGCCTTTTTTACGGCACAATCCGGTTCATGGGTATGACTGCATCCGGTAAAACGGCACTGGCCAAGGAACTCGAGCATTTCCGGGAAATACTCGAAAAGCTCTTCCTTTTTGACCTCCCACAATCCGAGGACTTTCAGGCCCGGGCTGTCTACCACATAGCCGCCATGCGGCAATTCGAATAATTCCACACTGGTGGTGGTGTGAACCCCCCTGTCGGTGCTTTCGGAAACCTCCGATACTTTAAGATTTAGCCCCGGGATAAGGCGGTTTAATATGGTCGATTTACCCACCCCGGAATGACCGGCAAAAATGGTCTTGTGATTTCTGAGCGATTCTGCCAGTTCTTCCATTCCTTCGCCGGTAATAGCTGATACAACATGGCATTTGAGGCCAAGATCGCGGTATCCTTTTTCCAGATCATCGACCGCCGGGATATGCCCCAGGTCGATTTTATTGATAATAATAAGCGGTTGAAGGGCGCCGATCTCGGCGGCGATGAGAAATCGGTCGATAAGACCCGGTTTGAGAGCGGGTTGTTTTACCGAAGCGACCGCGGCCAGTTGATCGATATTGGCGGCAATAATCTGTTTGCGCGTCTCGGATCCCTTGGCCGGGCGGAAAAACATCGTTCGTCGTTTGCCGACACTTTCGATCATACCGGTACCATCGTCGTTGACGGATATAGAGACATCGTCACCAACCGCCACCGGTGTCACCGCATCGGTGTCGAATTTGACCTTTCCTCGAATTTCACAGGGAATATCGCGGCCCGGAGTTCTGACAATAAAGGTTTTTCCATGCCCCCGTATGACTATTCCATTAGTTTCTGGACAGGAAATAATCCTCCTCCTCATCCATGAGCAAATCGCGCCAATCCATTTTTTTCTTCATTTTTCCTTTTTTCTTGACTTTAGCCATCTTGTCGCGCCCTTTAGACTCGTCATCATTACGCACATTGCGCCGGTGCGGCTTCTTTCCGTTTCTCTCTGGTTTCATTCCTCTTAACCTGATAATTATACATAATTAAATTAACACGATATATAATATTATCGGATTTTTCTCGATTTGTTTTTAGACCATATATTCCCCGAATATCGGACTCCCGGACCTTTTTCCAATTTATTCGGCGCGAGAAATTAACAGATTTCAACAAAAAATCAACATATTTCCACCAAATTTGTTAAAATAATTGCAGTTGAAGATATATGTCAAAAGTTATATATTGTTATTTCAACATATAAATTTAGGATTTGTTATGGTTAACATAATCACCAAAATATTCGGCACCAAACACGACCGGGATGTAAAAAAAATACGCCCGATCGTTGATGAGATAAATGAATTTTACAAGCAGTATGAGAGCTTTACCGACGCACAGCTTATCGCCAAAACCGACGAATTCAAAAAGCGTCTGGAAGAAGGCGAAACACTCGCTGACATCCTGCCCGAAGCCTTTGCGGTAGTTAAAGATGCCTGCCGGCGACTGTGCGGCACATCGTGGGACGTGGTCGGTATCGAGAGCGAATGGAACATGGTTCCCTACGATGTTCAGCTTATCGGCGGCATTGTTTTGCACCAGGGAAAAATCGCCGAGATGGCCACCGGTGAGGGTAAAACGCTGGTCGCGACACTTCCGATGTATCTCAACGCTCTCTCCGGCAAAGGGGTTCATCTGGTGACCGTCAACGATTACCTGGCCAAGCGTGACAGCGAGTGGATGGGGAGAATATTCGAGTTTCTCGGGCTGACGGTCGGTTGTATTCAAAACGATATGACCAGCGCCGAGCGGAGAATGGAGTACGAAAAGGATATTACCTACGGAACCAACAACGAATTCGGTTTCGATTATCTCCGCGACAATATGGCCCAGACGGTCGAGGACCGTGTTCAGCGCGGCTACAACTACGCGATCGTCGACGAGGTCGATTCGGTGCTGATCGACGAGGCGCGAACGCCATTGATTATATCCGGCCCGGTGGAGAGCATGATTCACAAAAGATATGCCGAGATGAAGCCGACGGTCGGGACGCTGGTTCGCAAACAGACCAAACTTATCAACGAAAAAATATCGCGGGCCGCCCGTCTTCTCGAAACCGAGGACGACAACTCCCAGTACGAAGCGGGGCAACTGCTTCTTTCGGCCCGCAAGGGCGCCCCCAAGAACAAGCAATATTTGAAGTTGATCCAGGAGCCGGGCGTTCTTAACCTGATCAACCGGGTCGAATCGGATTATATGCGCGACAAGAAACTGCATGAGGTCGATGAGACTCTCTACTACGTGATAGACGAAAAAGAAAACTCCATCAACCTGACCGATAACGGGCGAAGCCAGTTTTCGCGCGAGGAACAGGAGCTGTTCGTCATTCCCGATATCAGCGACACGCTGTCGCAGGTCGAGGTTGATGAAACGCTGACGCCGGAAGAAAAGACGGCCAAAATCGACAAGCTCTACCAGATGCATTCGGAGCGCTCCGAGAAGGTCCATACCATCAGCCAGCTGTTGAAGGCGTATTCCCTGTTCGAGAAGGATGTCGAGTATGTCGTCCAGGACGAAAAGGTGATGATTGTCGATGAATTCACCGGGCGCATCCTTCCCGGCCGAAGGTATTCCGACGGTCTGCATCAGGCGATCGAAGCCAAAGAGGGTGTCAGGATCGAGGGTGAATCGCAGACGCTGGCGACCATCACATTGCAGAATTATTTCCGGATGTATGATAAACTGGCCGGTATGACCGGTACCGCCGAGACCGAGGCGCAGGAGTTGTTCGATATTTACAAGCTGGATGTGGTCTGTATCCCGACCAACGAGCCGGTACGGCGGAGTGATTTCAACGATGTCATCTACCGCACCCGCCGAGAAAAATACAACGCCATCGCCGATGAAATAATCGACTGCTACAACGCCGGCCGGCCGGTGCTGGTGGGTACCATCTCGGTGGAGGTTTCGGAAACATTATCGCGCATGCTCAAGCGCAAGAAAATTCCGCATAATGTCCTCAATGCCAAGCACCACCGGCAGGAGGCGGAAATTGTCGCCAACGCCGGGCACAAGGGAGCGGTAACTATCGCCACCAATATGGCCGGACGAGGTACCGATATCAAAATCGATCCGGATATGATAAAACATTTCAATTGCGCCCTCAAGGATCCCGACCCGGACAAGGAAGTCTGCCCTTTTTACGAAGAACTGAACTGCAAGGAAAATGTCCCCTGCGGGCTGCATATTATCGGCACCGAGAGACATGAGTCGCGGCGTATCGACCGGCAGTTGCGCGGTCGTTCGGGACGCCAGGGCGACCCCGGATCATCAAAATTTTACCTGTCGCTCGAAGACGACCTTATGCGCCTTTTCGGTTCCGACCGGCTGGGAAGAATTATGGACCGGATGGGTGTCGAGGAGGGCGAGGTTATCGCCCACCCGATGGTCACCAAGGCGATCGAGAGAGCGCAGAAACGGGTCGAGATGCAAAACTTCTCGATCCGTAAACATACCCTCGATTATGACGATGTCATGAATTCCCAGCGCGAGGTTGTCTATGACCGCAGGCTGGCGGCGCTGGAGCGCGAGTCGATCAAGGAAGAAATCATGGAGCTGATCGATTCGGTCCTGGAGTCGCTCATAGAAAGTTATTGTCCCCCCAAGGAATATCCCGAAAACTGGAACCTGCTCGAATTCAAGGCGGAGCTTCGCCGGATATACCTGCTTAATCTGGAATTCCGCGAGGAGGACATTCCGGAACTTACGCGCGAAAAGCTTTTCGAGCAGGTGCAGAAGGCGGTTCTGACGTTTTATGAGCGGAAAGAGCGCCTGTACGGCGAAGATATTATGCGGCGGCTCGAACGTTACGCGGTGCTGACCACTATCGACCGCCACTGGCGGGACCACATGTACGAGATGGATCAGCTCAAAACCGGTATCGGCCTTCGGGCCTATGGTCAGCGCGATCCGCTGATCGAGTACAAACGCGAGGCATACCGCATTTTCGCCGAGATGATCGAGACGGTCGACCGGGATATTGTCGGGATGGTTTTCAAACTGCAGGTGCGTATGCCGGAGAAATCGCGCGATGAACGCCGCCGAGAGGCGCAGGAAAAACAGATGGAAACCAAGCACGAAGAAGCGGTCGGGATGGGTTTCGGCTCGGCCACGCAGACGCAGGAGGCCAATCCGATGGCGGAGGCCTCGAAACGCGGCAAGGCCAAACCGGTCAAGCGCGACGGAAAAAAAGTGAAACCGAACGATCTCTGCCCGTGCGGCTCGGGCAAAAAGTATAAAAAGTGCTGCGGGCGGGTGACATAAAAGAACACCCTAAAATAATTCGACCCCTGTGCATCTTTATGAGATCACCGTCGTAACTAATTCATGAAGATAAATAATATGGCAAATATTCTTTTTGTATGCAGTGGAAATTCGGTGCGGTCGCAGATGGCCGAAGGTTTGTGCCGGGCAATCTGTGACGGCAACGACGAAATAAGTTCGGCGGGAATAGCGCCGATAGGTGTCCACCCGGCGGCAATCGCCTCGATGCGCGAGATCGACATAGATATCTCGGGGCACACCTCACGTATGCTCAGTCGCTCCATGCTCGATCGGGCCGATTTTGTCATCACGCTCTGCAACTCGGCGGTGATGGCCCTCCCCCTTATACTTTCGAGGACACAGCATATTCACTGGGACATCCCCAACCCGGACAGAAACTACGACACCGAAGAGGAGCGTGAGAGAGGTTTTGCCCGGATAAGAGATATGATCGAAGAAAAAATCAGGGAGTTTTTGAAAGAGACTTATTAGACAATATGGTACACACTGTTTTTTTTGATATAGGCGGGACACTGGTCACGGGAACGTCCGGCCTCAGGATGCTGGCGAAGAGACTCGATGTCTCGCGCGAGTCGGAGATTTTCGAGGCGCTCAGGCGGAAATTCATGTCGATTTACCTCGATGAAAACCCGGAGAAATTTTACAATATCAAGGAAATTCTCGCCATCACCGCCGCCGAGACGGCGGCCGCATACGGTTTGCCCGATGTCGGCGACGAAGTCGTCAAGCTGTACCGGACCGCCTATATTGACCACGGTTATCTGTATGATGACACGATGACGACGCTGCAACGTCTCAAAAACGAGGGAATAAGGATCATCCTTATCAGCGATGCCGACGACGATGTACTGGTGACACAGTTAAAAAATCTCGGGATATGGGACTATTTCGACGAAACCATAATATCCAGCATCACCCGCGCCTACAAACCGGCCGACAAAGTGGTGGATATCGCCCTTGAGTATTGCAAAGAACCGTTGTCGGGGGTGCTTTTTGTCGGCGACACCATCGTCGATATCAAAACGGCTCAGAAGATGAAGGTCAAATCGGTATTGATCAGTCGCGATAATCATTTCAAACTCGACGCGGACTATAAAATTTCCGGGCTCGATAATTTATTCGATATTATTTCGGAAATAAATGAGAATTAAGTGACAAGGAGGACTATGAAACGGCTATTGATAATTTGCATGATGCTGTTGGTCGTACCGGCCGGCCTATTGGCCGGATCGGAGGGGTTGCAGATACCGGTACAGGAGTTTACACTAGACAACGGTATGACTTTTCTTGTCGTCGAGCGGCACAACGCCCCGGTTTTCTCGGGGTATATTTGTGTCGGGGCCGGTTCTGCCTATGAGCGAATCGGCAATATCGGTATGGCCCACCTGCTGGAGCACATGATGTTCAAGGGTTCGCAGGAAGTGGGAACGACCGACTGGGAGGCCGAGAGAGATTTGATGATGAAAGAGGACTCGGTCTGGGCCAAAATCGACGATGCGATGCAGGAGACAAGATATATCAGGCTCAACCAGCCGGAGAAGCTGGATGAGCACCTGAAATATATCGAGGATCTGAACAGCCTTCTCGATTCACTGGCCGCGGCCAGTTCGAAATATGTCATCCAGAATGAATTCGACCGGATCTACAGCCGCAACGGCGCGGCGCAGTTCAACGCCACCACCGGTTATGATTTCACGTATTACTATGTTTCGATGCCGGCCAACCGTCTCGAGCTCTGGTTCAATATGGAAGCGGGTCGGCTGATTCATCCGGCGTTCCGGGAGTTTTTCCCGGAACGTGATGTGGTCAGCGAGGAGCGGCGCCAGTCGGTGGAGAATTCGCCCGACGCCAAGCTGTTCGAGCAGCTTATCGGAACGGCGTTTATCGCCCACCCCTACCAGATATTCTGGGAGTGGCAATCCGAGGAAAATATGCTGACGCGGGCCGATGCCCAGCATTTTTTCGATACTTACTATATTCCGCAGAGAATTTCGGTGGCCATAGTCGGCGATGTTACGCTTGACGAGGTCAAGGAAATGGCCGAGAAGTATTTCGGCGCCATGCCGCGCGGCCGCGATCCGGAGCCGATTTACACGGTCGAGCCGCCGCAACCCGGCGAGCGCCGTGTCCAGCTCGAATTCGACGCCAACCCGATGCTGACAATCGCCTATCATAAGACGGCGTTCGACGATCCCGACGAACCGGCTTTCAGCGTTATCGAGCGACTGCTCGGCGACGGGCGGACCTCGCGCCTCTACAAATCGCTGGTGCTCGAAAAACAGCTGTGTCTCGATATCGGCGTTTACACTTTCCCGGGCAATATGATGGGTGATCTGCATCCGTCGGTATTCTGTATCGATGCCTATCCCAAGGAGGGTGTCACCACCGGGCAGATCGAAACGGCGGTTTACGAGGAACTCGCCAAACTGGCCTCGGAGCCGGTGGATGAAACCGAGTTGACGAAAATTAAAAACAATATCGACGCCGATTTTGTCTGGGGTACGTACAGCAATATGGGTCTGGCGCAATTTCTGGCCCGCGCCCACAACCTTGCCCGCGACTGGCGTTACCTTTCGACCCTGAGGGAACGGCTGCTGGCGGTTACGGCCGATGATATCATGAACATCGCGGCCGAATATTTCACGAAGGAGAATCGCACCGTGGCCACGCTGATTCCGAAAGCGAAAGGAGGCGAACAATGAAAAAGGTAATTTTATTCGGCGCCTTCATTATGATGCTGGCGGTATCGGCCTCGGCTGTCAATCCCCGCGATATGACTTTTTCCGAAATCGAATTCGACGCCCCCGAACCGGAACGGTGGGTGGCCGATAACGGGATGGTTATCTTCTTTCTCGAGGATCATCAGCTCCCGGTGTTGATCGCGCATGTCGTGATCCGCGGCGGCGAGGTTTATGATCCGGAGGACAAAGTCGGTCTGGCAAGTATAACGGCATCGCTGATTCGATCCGGCGGGGCGGGCGAACGCACACCGGAGCAGGTGGATGCCGATCTGGATTTTGTCGGCGCCGGGATATCGAGCTCGGCCGCCGACGAGGGTCTGACATTCGATGTGAGAGCGCTCAGGAAAGATGTCGATCAGGTTTTTTCCATATTCGCCGACATGCTTATCGATCCCAAATTCGATTCGGCCAAAACGGCTCTGGAAATTTCCAACCGGAAGGATCGTATCCTGAGGCAGAACGACGATCCGGGATCGATCACGCGGCGGGTGTATTACCAGACCGTCTTCACCGGTCATCCGTACGGGAGATATGCGACGCTGGCGACGACCGATAAAATCAGCCGCGCTGATATTATCGCGCAACACGCCAAATTTTACTCGCCGGATAACTGCATTCTCGCCATATCGGGCGATATGAGTTCGGACGAGGCCCATGCCCTGATAGATAAATATCTCGGAGCCTGGAAATCATCGGGATTCAAACCGGAACCGGTTCCACAGGCCATACCGCAGTTCAAGCCGGGCGTGTATTATGCCGAGAAGGAGATGAACCAGGCTCATATACGTTTCGGGCACCTGTGCATGGACGACAAAAATCCGGACCGTTACGCCATGGAGATAATGAATTTCGTGCTGGGGAGCGGCGGATTTTCATCGCGCCTGACCAAACAGGTGCGGACGACCGCCGGGCTGGCCTACGGGGTCGGAAGCTACAATTACCTGAGACCGCTGATGGGGACATATTTCGGTTACTGCGTGACCCGCCCCGATGCCATGGGGCAGGCGACAAAAATGATGTTCGATATCATCGACGAGGTGAAGAAAAACGGTATCACCGCCGAAGAGATGGAGATCGCGCGCGACGCCACCATCAACAGCTTCATTTTCAACTATGACACGCCGGCGCAGGTGGTCATCAGCAAGGCCTATATGGAATACAACGGCTTCCCGCTGGACCAGATGGAGCGGGCGCTCGTGAATTACAAGGCGGCAACTCTCGAGGATTGCAACCGGGTGGCGCGGGAATATCTCGATACCGAAAATATCGTAATTATCTTCACCGGTAACAAGGAGTTGTTCGATATGCAGCCGGAGGAATTCGGCCCGGTGACCAATGTATCGATGGAAATAAAATAGTCGATTTTGTCATTATCAGTATATCGCCGCCGGTCTATGATCGGCGGCTTTTTTTTGCTTCGACACAAATATTCAAATATTTTTATTTGGGCTGCGTCTGTTTACAAACACCTGAACCTGTTATATATTTGCGGAAATCGAAATCGAGGAACCCGGCAATAAAGGAAAATCCAATGCGAATCAAAATTATCACGGCAGTCGTCTCGTTTCTAATACTTTTTCAAGTCGTCGCCGCCGAGCAGAAAATCGGTATCAATGTCGGTCCCAGATTCTCCAAAAGTTTCGGACACACAAATTACGAGCTCAACGCGCTGGTAGGATATGACCAGAGTACTCCGATATATGCCCGCAGTAAACTCGAGTTCCCGATGGATGCCGTCTGGGGCGGAGCCGGATTCGAAATTTACGGTATGAACGATGGCAGAAAAGACTGGACGGCGGAAATCAGCTATATGACAAATGTCAATGATCCCGGGGGCAAGATGAAAGACGCCGACTGGTTTACATCGCCCGGATACCAATCGGTACAGTTCGGGTATACTGAATCGGACGCCGTCCTGACATCTTTTATTATAAATGCCGAGGTCTCAAAAAGAATTTACAGTTGGGCAAATGCAAGCACATATTTGATGCTCGGTTTCAGGTACCAAAAAATCGAACAGGATATAATCGGTTTTTCCGGCTGGCAGCTCAATGATGAGCTCGAGAAAATATTTTTCTCCGGTGACGAAGAAGCTCTTTATTATAAGGTCACCTATTCGATGCCGATGGCCGGTATTAAATATAATCTCGATTTCAATCCCCGGTCATCGCTTGCCCTTACCGCCGCCTATTTGCTCACTTTCGCCGATGATCTCGACGATCACCTGCTGCGATACAAAGTTTCCGATGCCGACGGAACCGGTTACGGTTTCATGTCCAACCTGTATTTTCGTCGATATCTTTCCGGCATGAACAGTATCTCGCGGATTTATATCGATTTTGTCGCCGATTTCATGACCATGAAAATAGAAACCGATCAAACACAGGTGTGGTACGGTGACGATCCGGCGACGCCCGAGGTGGACGACACCGGAACAATCCTGCCCGACATTCCCCACGAGATAACCTCGCTGCAATTCAATCTCGGCGTCAATATCGGGGTCACCTTCTGATATATTATGCTTAACACCAACGGGATAATAAGAAAACGCGAGATTGTCGAGTGCACCCGGCAGGGCGCCGCGACAGTGCGGCAGTTGTACGGCGATAATATCGTCGAATCGACCATCGTCGAAAAAATCACATACATTTCCGACGGCCTGAATGTCAACGGTTATATCGCGCGGCCGCGCGATAAGGGCGTTTACCCGGTATTGATCTGGAACCGGGGCGGAACCGAGGAACACGGCGCGCTCGACGATGTCCGCGCGCATTTGATACTGGCCTCGACCGCGGCGTGGGGTTATGTCGTTCTGGCCACCCAGTACCGCGGTAATGTCGGCTCCGACGGTGTCGAGGACTGGGGCGGCGACGATGTGTGTGATGCGCTCAACATGATCGAGACGGCCAAAAATCTCGACGAATGCGATGTCTCTCGTATTGCCGTCGAGGGCGCCAGCCGCGGCGGCATGACCACCTACCGGGCGCTTCTCGAATACGAAAATTTCAAATGCGCCATTATCCATGCCGGTATTACCGATGTGCCGTCGCTCATAAAATTCAAACCTCATTTCGGGCAGTTTGTGGATAATCGTTATAGCGGCCTGTCTGATGACGAAAAGGCTAATGAATTGCGGAAAATATCGGCGGTTCATTTCGCCGACCGACTGCCGAAACAGACGCCGATTCTTATTATGCACGGTGTCGAGGATAATATCGTGCCGATCGAACAATCGGAGAAGCTGGCGGCGGAACTCGAGCGACACGGCATCCCGCATGAATTCATCCGTATCGAGGGCGGCACCCATGTGGCGCTAAAAGACGGCAGTTACAAAGAAATCGACCGCCGCCGTAAAGCCTGGCTGGAAAAATATCTTCAGCATTAATTTTCGTACAATAGACAAGCCGGGGCCATCCAATGGCCCCGGCCTTCTATATTAACCCACTCCACCTGGAGTGGAACCGCATAAGTTCTACGCGGCAATTTTATTAATTATAAATAAATTCGGTATATTTTATGCCTCCAACGGATCCATAAATTTAAACACTTCCGGAATAAATTCGATCAGGTCACCCGCCATCAGCGAACGCCGGCCGAATTCGGTCGCGGCCAGATCACCCGCCAGACCGTGTATATACGTCCCGCATATCGCGGCCTCGAGCGGCGACAAACCCTGCGCCAGGAATGATCCGATAATACCCGAGAGAACATCGCCGGTACCGCCGGTGGCCATACCGTCATTGCCGGTCGGGTTGAGATACAACTGCCCGTCGCTGTCAACCACCAGCGACGGCGATTCCTTATAGACGATCACGGCATTGTATTTCTTGGCGTATTTCCTGATCAGGTCGAATTTATCGTACATATCGCCGGGTATGTCCTCGTCGATCAACCGCCTGAACTCGCCCGGATGCGGCGTTAGCACGAATTTGGCATGGTCCGACTCGAGCGCCGAGCGGTCTTTCTCGAACGCGTTCAAACCGTCGGCATCGATAATGGCCGGTTTGTCGAGCGAGCCGACCAGACGCCGGATCAATTCGGCGGTTTCATAATGCCGCCCGATACCCGGCCCGATAATGACGGCATCATTTTCGTCGATTTTTTTCCTGATCTCGCCCAGCCCGCGTTTGGCCAGGGCACCCTTTCTGCCGACATCCGGTAATGGCCAGGTCATCGCCTCGGTCAGTTTAACTTCAAGTATCGGGTTCAGCGATTCCGGGCAGCCGACCGTCACCAGTCCCAGCCCCGTTCGAATCGATGACTCGGCGGCCATAGCCGCCGCGCCGGTAAGACCGGTCGAGCCGGCCAGGACAAACAACCGGCCGAAATCGCCCTTGTGGCCGTCCGGTTTGCGTTCCGGCAACATTGAAAGAACCATGCGAATGCTCATCAGGTTTTCCCTGATATCGAACGACTCGACAACATCATCCGGGACACCGATCGGAACCACCTCGGATACTCCGCACAGTTCCCGCCCCGGTGAATAGCACATGCCGATTTTGGGCAGCGCCAGCGAATAAGTGTACTCGGCCGGGATTACCGTGCCTTCATGCCTGCCGGTATCGACATCGAGACCGGAAGGGCAATCGACGGCGATGACCGGGATCTCCTGTTCTATGATATACTCCATCATCTCGCCGAGAAGACCGCGTGGCGCACCGGTAAAGCCGGTGCCGAAAATGGCATCGACGGCGAAATCGGCATCGAGATATTCCGGAAGCTGATCGATCGAGTCGATGCCGACCATCTCTATTCCGAGTTCCATCGCCCGCTCGTAATTGAGCCGGGCGTCATCGGATAATTTTTCAGGTGGATTGGGGAAATATATGGTTACACCGACACCGTACTGCTGTAAATATCTACCGACAACGAATCCGTCGCCGCCGTTATTGCCCTTGCCGCAAAAAACGGCGACAGCGCTGTTTTTCGGTTCATCCAGAATATCGGATAGAATTCTTTCGGCGATACCGCACCCGGCATTTTCCATCAGGTCCGGCCCGGGGATACCTCTCCCCTCGATGGCCTCTTTATCGACCCGGCGCATTTGCTCAGCGGTTACCAGTTTCATTTTTTATTTTTTCCTCTATGTTTTTTAACGGGATTATTTTTCGTATTCGTTTTATTGTCCAGCGCAAATTTGAGCACATCCCCGACATCGGATACGAATTTGAATTTGACGCCCTTTTTGATTTCGGAGGGCACTTCGGCCATATCTTTTTTATTTTCCGCGGGAAGAATTACCGTCTTGATACCGGCCCGATATGCGGCCAGGAGTTTCTCTTTCAGGCCGCCGATGGGCAGAACATCACCCCGCAGAGTGATCTCGCCGGTCATAGCCAGCCGGGCCTTCACCGGGCGGCCGGACAAAACCGAGGCCAGCGCCGTCGCCATGGTGATACCGGCCGACGGCCCGTCTTTGGGCGTGGCGCCCGAAGGAACATGGACATGTATCTCGTGGCATTCGCAGATATCGGGATCGACACCGAGCGCATCGCAATTGGTGCGGACATACGACAGCGCCGCCATCGCCGATTCTTTCATGACATCGCCAAGGTGGCCGGTGAGGGTGAGTTCCCGTTTGCCCTTCATCATGGTCGCCTCGATGAAAAGTATCTCGCCGCCGACCGAGGTCCAGGCCAGACCCGGGACGACCCCGATGCGGCCCTTGTGGGAGACAACCTCTCTCGAAAATCGCTGGGGCCCGAGATATTTATGGACATCGTCTTTTTTGACGACAAATTTTTTCTTAGATCCGCCGGCCACCTTACGTGCCGTCTTGCGGCAAACCGCGGCGATCTCGCGTTCGAGATTGCGTAACCCGGATTCGCGCGTGTAGCCGTTGATTAATTCGAGGATGCCGGAATCTTCGAGTTTCAAATGACCGGTCGTTATACCGTGATTATCGAGCTGTTTGGGAAGCAGGTGGCGTTTCGCGATTTCCAGTTTTTCAAGTTCGGTGTAGCCGGGGATGCGGATTATTTCCATCCGGTCACGCAGTACCGGCGGAATCGGGTCGAGCAGGTTGGCGGTGGTAATGAACATCACTTTGGACAGATCATACGGTACCTCGAGATAATGATCGGAGAAGGTGTCGTTTTGCTCCGGGTCGAGCACCTCGAGCAGGGCGCTGGCGGGATCACCCCGGAAATCGGCCCCGATTTTATCGACCTCATCGAGCATGATGACCGGATTATCGGAACCGGCGCGTTTGATGCTTTGTATGATACGTCCGGGCAGGGCGCCGATATAGGTGCGACGGTGGCCGCGGATTTCGGCCTCGTCGCGCATGCCGCCGAGCGATATCCGTTCGAACTTGCGGCCCATCGCCCGGGCGATCGACCGGCCCAGCGATGTTTTTCCGACACCGGGAGGGCCGACGAAACAGAGAATCGGACCCTTGACATCGCTTTTGAGTTTACGCACGGCCAGATATTCGAGAATACGATCCTTGACACCGGTCAGATCATAATGATCCTCATCGAGGATTTTTTTGGCCTTGCGGAGATTGAGCATATCGGTCGTCGATAGCGACCAGGGAAGATTTATCAGCCAGTCGAGATAGGAGCGCGAGACAGTGTATTCGGCTGAGGCGGGATTCATCCGCGACAACCGCTCCAGTTCCTTCGTGGCGGCGGTTTCGGCTATTTCGGGCATACCGGCCAGTTTTATTTTTTCCTCGAGTTCGTCGATTTCGGCCCGGTCGTCTTTTTCTCCCAGTTCCTTTTTGATCGCCTTGAGCTGTTCACGGAGAATAAAATCGCGCTGCATCCGGCCCAGTTCCGACTGTGCCTCGTTCTGGATTTTTCTGGATATCTCCAGAACCTCCATCTCCTTGTTGATAACCGTCAGCAGTTTCTCCATACGGCGGTAAACATTGTTCTCCTCGATAATCATCTGCTTCTCGTTGACATCGATACTGAGGTTCGAGGCAATCAGGTCGGCCAGCTTGGACGGCGTATCCTGGTTGATGGCAGAGATATAAAGCTCCTCGGACAAATTGGGCGATAGCTCGACAATCGACTTAAGCTGTTCCAGCAGATTTCGCTGAAGCGCCTCGACTTTGAGCGAATGGGCGGTTTTGTCGGGTATCTCTTCGATTTCGGCGGTCATGTACGGTTCGGTCTGGACAAAACGTTTGATCCTGATACGGGCCAGACCCTGCACCAGAAAACGTACCGTGCCGTCGGGAAAACGGAGCATCTTGAGAATATTGCCGGAGGTGCCGATTTTTTCGATTTCATCCGGCCCGGGATCCTCCTGCGCCTTGTCGGTCTGGAGGAAAACGCCGACGACACTTCCCTGCATCAGGGCCTCGTCGATCAGTTTGGCCTGTTTCTGTTCGTTGGCTATAAGCGGCACCACCAAATGCGGGAAAACGACGGAACCGCGAACGGGCAGAATCGGCAGAACCATTTTCTTCTGCTTTTTGGCGGAATCTATTTTATCATCCTGTTTTTTCATATTCGATCTCCTTATCCTGTGTTCGGCGGGTTTGTTTCGCAATCAAATATTGAAGCGGAACAGAATAACATCGCCGTCCTGAACCACATAATCCTTCCCTTCCACATGCAGCTTCGCGGCCGCCTTGAGCGCCGGCAGCGTTTTATATTCTACGTAATCATCGTAAGAAGCCACCTCGGCCCGGATAAATCCGCGTTCAAAATCGGTATGCACCGTCCCGGCCGCTTTGGGCGCGGTGCTTCCCCTGCGAAGCATCCAGGCGCGGCATTCGGGCGGGCCGGCGGTAAAGAACGTAATCAGCCCGAGCAACCCGAACGACTTCCTGATAAACTTTTCGACCACCGGCCGTTCGATATTGAGTTCTTTCAGAAACTCGGCGCGGTCGTCGTCGTCGAGAGCGGCCAGTTCCATTTCGATTTTGCCGCAGATTACCGAAATATCGCGCATCCCCTCGCGGCAGTATTTTTCGTAACCGGCATAGATGGTCTTATATTCCGAAAGTTTATCTTCGGATATATTGAAGACTATCAACTGCGGTTTGAGAGTCAAAAAGGCGTAGCCCCGGACCTCTTTTTGATCTTCTTCGCTCAGTCCGATTTCCATGAGCATTTTTTCATCGTTCAATGTCTCAAGGCACTTTTTAAGAATTTCCAGTTCGCGGGCGCGTTCCTTGTGACCGGTCAGCTTGATGGTCCGTTCGAGTTTGTCGATGTTGTTTTCGATAATCATCAGATCGGACAGGACCATTTCGTCAATAAGCGTATGCAGGTCGCGTTCCGGATCGGCATTGAGATTGTAGGCATCGACCACGATTACAACGGCGTCCATCAACCTCAGATCATGCATGCTGTCCAGATCGCCGCCGGCCTTTTTCCCTTTGCCGGTGAAGGCCGAAGCATCGAGAAATTCTATTTCGGCATAGGTGGTTTTTTTCGGCTGATGCATATCGCTGAGAACATCGAGCCGCCGGTCGGGCACCTTGATAACCGCCCGATGCACCGCTTTGGAATAGTCGCCGACCGTCTCCTGCTGGCCGGAGGCGGCGTTGAATAATGTCGTTTTGCCCGATTGGGGCAGTCCTATAATACCTAATTTCATAGCTGTATTTTATCCAAGATTATATGATTAAGCAAGTTTTAATAACCGCGCTTCGCGCCGGCGGATCAATTCCGCGTCTTCACGAGCGACCGCAATTTTTCGAGATTTTCGATATCCTCATGCAGGTCATCGCTCTTGGGCGTTTCGAGAATTTTGGGAACCCGGTTGAGACGGCGGTCGTTCATCATGTTACGAAACGGCTCCAGGCCCAGCTCCCCCTCGCCGATATGCTCATGGCGATCCTTTCTTTCACCGAACGGCTTTTTGGAATCGTTGAAATGAATCACCTGAAGCTTTTTCAGACCGATTGTGTCGTCGAACTGCTTCATCGTCGCCCGGTATTCGTTCGGGTCCCGAAGCGGATACCCGGCCGAAAATATATGGCACGTATCCAGGCACACCGACATTCGGCTTTTGTCATCGGTCATATCGATCAGGCGCGCCAGTTGATCGAATTTGTAGCCGAGATTGGTTCCCTGCCCGGCGGTCGTTTCGATACAAATCGAGGTTTTGCCATCCGGTATATCACCCAGGATTTTATTGAAAGCATCGGCTATTCGTTTCAATCCGGCGTCTTCCCCCGAACCGACATGCGAGCCGGGATGCATCACCAGTTGCGGAATTTTCAATATGTCGCACCGCTCCATCTCGATTTTGAACGCCTCGATCGATTTACGGTAAAGCTCATCATCGGGCGAGCCCAGATTGATAAGGTAACTGGTGTGGGCGCAGACGACTTTCACCCCGCTTCGTTTCTGTTCGTCGATGAATCGGGCAACGTCCTCGTCGGTCAGCTCTTTGGCTTTCCACTGATTCGATTGTTTGGTAAATATTTGTACAACATCACATCCGGCTTTTTCACCATCCAGCACGGCGTTGTAAACTCCGCCCGCTATGGACATATGCGCGCCTAACAGCATAACAGCATCCCCTGTATATCGAAATCCATTTTTATCATAAATCGTTTTCGTTACTGCCGACCGTATCAACATCGAACAATGGTCGGCGGTTCCAATTCAATTGTTGTTAAGGAAACGAAGAAAAGTGTCATTTGGCAATGACTATTTGAAATAATCCATCGCCGGATAAGCGATTGTATCGCTTTTCACAGCATCCGGTTACTATATGTCCCTGCCAATTAAGTATTGGAGAAATCCCATATTTCTTTTGGCATCTATATTAATTTTGGGTTGAATCCGCTCCGCACACAAGCTCCGGTCTCAGTTTTTACAGTAAATTGAAAACTTAAGCAACTTTCAACCCGTTGCCAACCAAAACCTTACAATAGTGTCGGCCATACCGCAAAAGAAACGGGGGCAAAATGTCGAAATTATGTAATAATTGGCAGAGTTTTCACATACTCAATCAGTAAATCTCAAAACTCGAAAATAGGTATTTAATATGAAAGTAATGACTAATAACAAAGGCTTCACGATAATGGAAGTCATGGTGTCAATCATTATTCTGACACTTTCCCTGCTGTTGCTGCTGAATATGGCCATGGTTGCTCTCGAGGCCAACGACTGGTCGAACAAAACGACGGCATCCACCCAGTTGCTCCAGGACAAGCTGGAGGAACTGCGGACGAATTTATCTTCGGCAAGCGGCAGCGACACGTTGCAGGGGATAACGAGGAACTGGACGGTGACCAAATCCGCCAACCATTTGAGACGAGTCGATATTACGGCCACATGGGAAAACCGTCGCGGCGACGTCCTGCAAAACAATATAACGGCTTTCGTAAGAACCGACAGCATATAGGTGACATTATGAACAGCATAAGAAATAATTTGAAAAATTCGCACGGTTTCTCGATACTGGAAACTCTTGTTGCCCTGGCTCTGACCGCCATCGTCCTGACCGTGGTATTCAAGGTGTTCATCACCCAGCATCAAAACTGGTCGATTCAGGAACAGGTCACCGATATGCAGCAGAATGCGCGCGCGGCTATGGATGAAATTACGCGGCAGGTGCGTATGGCCGGCCACGAACTTCCACTTGGCCTGCCCGCTTTGATTGCCTATAACTCCAACCCGGACACGATCGTAATAACTTACGGCGACGGCGGCTGTGATGCTCCGATCGAGCACGATATGCCATCGCCCTCATCGGAGCTTAAGTGTGACGGGCACGATGTTTCCTGTTTTTATGACGGCCAGTGGGTTTATATTTTCCATCCCGACTCGGGGGGCGGCGAGTTCTTCCAGATAAGCCAGGTCCAGACCGGATCGAGTGTTATACAACACACTTCGGCCCCCCTTTCAGCATCATATTCCAAAGGAGCCGTTGTCATCGCATTGCAGAGAATAAAATACTACATAGACAACTCCGACTCGTTACATCCCAACCTGATGATGGAACTGCCCGGTCAGGCGCCGCAGGTTTACGCCGAGAATGTCGAGGATCTGCAGTTTCGATATACGATGAAAAACGGGCTGGTGATCGATGCGCCGGTTATTATCGACGATGTCAGGGAAGTGCGGATATTGCTGACGGCCAGAACCGACCGACCCGACCCGGAATTTCCGAATGATCCGTATCGCCGCCGCCAGTATACTTCCAGGGTCAACCTGAGGAATATCGATATCTAAGGTAGAGAATAAATTAACGGCAATCCCCGCCGGAAAGCAGCGGGGATTTCGCTTTGAAAATTATATATCCCCCGCACGGTTCCATAGTGCGGAAATAAAAAACCAAATCAGTAATATCGAAATTGAGTGGAGTTATAATAACGAAGGGAAATACGCAAATCAGAGGAGAAAATAATAATGAAAATGCTATTGCTATTAAGAAATCAGACAGGCATGGCGGCCTTCATTGCCCTGATGATTATGCTTATGCTGACCATCATCGGCGCGGCCGTCATAAAAACGGCCGATAATGAATTAAATATCGCCGGCAACGAGGCCAATGAAATGGCTGCGTTTTATGCCGCCGAGGCCGGCCTGGAAAGAGCCTCGGCCATGATCCAGGATCAGTATGAAAGCACCGGCGGGCCGCCGACCTCATTACCCACCGGCGGCGAAACAATTAATAATTGTGTTATGTCATATAACGCCACCGACAACGGCGCGGCCCAGCAGGAAATCCTGACACTTGGAACCCTGGCCGGGTTAAAGGCCCTGGTTAAGTCATACACCGTCAGCGCCACCGGCACGTCGCAGTCGGATAACAGCAGCATTAATCTGGTTCAGGAATTCGAATGTGCCATGATTCCGCTGTTTCAGTTTGCCGTGTTTTACGGCAATGATCTCGAAATCGCTCCCGGACCGGATATGACATTGATCGGTCGCGTTCATTCCAACGGCAATCTCTGGCTGCAGGCCGGTAACAATCTGTATATGGACAGCTATGTTACCTGCTCGGGGAACCTGCTCCACGGACGCAAGGGGGCGGGGTCGGTCTCGAACGGTGATGTCTATGTTAAGGATACCGACGGCAATTACCAGAACATGCAGAATTCCGACGGTTCTTTCCTTGAATCGACCGACGCGGGATGGTACGACTCGGCATCGACCCGTTGGGGCGGCCGCGTTCAGGACGCCGCTTTCGGGCAGGGAGAACTTCATCTGCCTCTGACCAATGCCGGCGATCCCCATAAAATTATCGAACGCGCATCCGGAAATTCGGATTCTTATGAGAATCTTGCCGACCTGAAAATCATCGACGGCGCGGCTTATTCGGTGATCGGCGGTGTCTGGACCAATGTTACCTCGATGTTGCCCGCGAACACCATCACGAATACGACCTTCTATGACAAACACGAGGGAACCTGGGTTAACAGCACCGATGTCGATGTTGCCGCTCTGGCGACAAGTTCCTATTTCCCGTCCAACGGCGTAATCTACGCCTCGGATCAAAGCGGTGGATCATTTAATGCCATCCGGCTCACCAACGGCGCCGATATCGGTAAGGCGCTGACCGTGGCCAGCGAAAATCCGATGTATGTACAGGGCGACTACAACTCGGTGGACAAAAAGCCGGCCGCCCTGATGGCCGACGCCGTTACATTCCTTTCTAACAACTGGGACGATGCCCGCTCGCATCCCGACACCTCGCTCAATCGCCGGAAAACGACCGAAACAACCTGTAACGCCTCGGTTATGACCGGCAACACCAACACGACCAGTTCGAATTATAACGGCGGTCTCGAAAACCTTCCCCGATTTCTCGAAACGTGGAAGGATAACAGCGGCAGTAAGGTAAAATTTAATTTCACCGGATCGCTGGTCAATCTCTGGAACTCACAGCAGGCCAACGGGCCTTGGTCATACGGGAGTTATTACACCGCCCCGATCAGAAACTGGTCCTATGACACCGACCTTGACGATCCCAACAAACTGCCGCCGGAAACCCCGCAGGTCAGAGTTTTTCAGCGTACCCGCTGGCAGCAAAATGATGTCGGATATGCTCAACAGGATGAAATCTCAGTAGACAACTGAGATTCCGACAATTCAGTTTTACCGGCCCGGAACTGTCGCAGACAGCCGGGTCGTTTTTTTTGTTATAAGTGCCATCCCGATAACAGCTTCAAAGACACTCCCGGGGTGTTAACATTGAATCGATTTATGCCGATTAATAAATTAAGGGTTATCAAAGAAATATCGCTATTGCAAAAATAAAAATCTTTATAGAGGAAATGATTATGCCCGGGGTTAATTTATATCAAAATGAAAGGGGCATGGCGACATTTATCGCCCTGATGATAATGCTCATGCTCACCATACTCGGCGCGGCCGCTTTGAAACTGGCCGATGACGAACTCAATATCGCCGGTAACGAAATGAGCGAGATGGCCTCGTTCTACGCGGCTGAAGCCGGTCTTGAGATGGCCTCGGCGTCCATCCAGGATCAATATGTCGCCACCGGCAATCCGCCGACGCTGCTTCCGGCCGGAAGCCAGACCATCAACAGCAGCACAACCGTAGCCTATGTTACCACCGACAAGGGCGCCGCAACGCAGGAGACCCTGACGCTGGGGACGCTGGCCGGATTGCATGCGCTGGTCAAAACCTATGAAATCGAAGCCATCGGCACCTCGCTTATCGACGGCGGTCAGATGCACCTGACCCAGGAATTTCAGGCGGCGCTGGTGCCGGTTTTTCAGTTTGCGGTCTTTTATGATAATGATCTCGAATTGGCCCCCGGCCCGGATATGACACTTATGGGTCGTGTCCACAGCAACGGCGACTTGTGGCTCCAAGCCGGTTCGCAACTCCACATGGACAGCTATGTTACCTGCGCCAGAGACATACTATACGGTCGCAAGGGAGGCGGCGGAGCCGCATCGGGCGATGTCTTTATCAAGGACACCGACGGCAATTACCAAAATATGAAAAACGCCGACGGAACTTTCCTGCAGGCCACCGATTCATACTGGTATGATTCCGCCTCGGTCCGCTGGGGGGGCAGGGTGCAGGATGCCTCTTTCGGCCAGAAGCCACTCAATCTTCCGCTGACCAATGCCGGTGACCCGCATAAAATAATCGAGCGCGGATCCGGCAACCCCGACTCGTATGAACATGAAGCCGACATGAAAATTATCGACGGCAACGTGTACACCAGAGTCTCCGGGACCTGGATCGATGTTACCGGCGTCCTTCCTGCCGGGACGGTGACCCAGACAACATTTTATGACGGCCGCGAGGGAACCAATGTCCAGACCACCGAAATCGACATGGCCCAGCTTAAAGCCAGCGCCTATTATCCCGCCGGTGGCGTGATTTATGCCTCCGATCACAGGGCCGGGACATTCAATGCTCTCAGATTGTCCAACGGCTCCGATATAGGCGCCCCGCTCTCGATTTACAGCGAAAACCCGGTTTACGTTCAGGGCGATTACAATTCGATCAACAAACAGCCGGCGGCAATAGCCGGGGATGCGGTTACGTTTCTTTCCAATAACTGGGCCGATTCGACCTCGACTCTGGCCAAAGAACAAAGACCGGCGACGGCAACCACGGCGAATGTCAGTATAATGACAGGCAATGTCAATACCACCTCCACCGATTATAACGGCGGCGTGGAGAACCTGCCCCGTTTTCTCGAGGACTGGACCGCGGTTCAGTTCACCTGGCGGGGATCAATGGTAAACCTGTGGAACTCGCAGCAGGCAACCGGGCTCTGGGGAAGTGACTATTACATTCCACCGGACCGCGACTGGGCCTTCGATACCGATCTCGATGATCCGGCCAAGCTTCCCCCGAAGACGCCTCTTCTCCGCATCTTCCAGCGAACAAGCTGGCAGCAGAAAGATATCGGTTACGCCCTTTTCGCGGACAGCGTCACGACCGAATCGACGACGACAACACTGCCGTAAGACATAAAAAAATCCCCGGCCCATAAGCCGGGGATTTTTTCGTACTTTTTACAAAATCAAAAATCACCCGACTCGATAATCCTGATCGCTCCCAGTTCGCTCAGACCTGGTCCAATAACCGTCCTGGGCCCGGAGATAACGATGGTCATATTATTTATGTTAAAAAACTCCCTGGCAATATCCCTCAGTCGATTGGGATCACAGTTGTCGAATTTCTCGATAATCGATCTATGAAATTCCGGTTCGAGCCCGATTCTCCTGAGAGTAGCCATGGTATTCAGAGAACTGTAATTCGATTCATAACGGTTGACCATGAAGCCGGAGAAGAAATTTTTGGCGTCATTCAACTCTTTGACCGGAATCCGTATATCCCGCAATTCCTCGATCACACCTATCGTCTCGAGAATGGCGTCGGCGGCGGTTTCATTCGACGTTTTACCGCTGATAACCAGGGCGCCTTCATGTCGCGACCATTCCACCTGCGAGGAAATCGACGAGGCCAGCGATGCATCATTAACAACTTTCTGCCGGAGACGGGACATCTGTCCGCCGCCCCCGAGAATGTAATCGAACAGGATCAGCGCCGCGGTTTTTTCCGAAGCGGCCGGAACCGCCGGTTGACCGATCATAAAATCCGTACCGGGCGCCTCGGGATCTTCGATAACGATAATATTCAGTGAATCGGGAACACGGACATTGACGATCGGCGGATAAATTCCGTCGCCCGGCGCCCACCCCAAAAACAACTTCTTTACCAGCTTTTTTACATTATCGCTGTCGAAATTTCCGCCCAGGAATAACGCTGAGTTGTTGGGCCTGACATTCTTGTCGATAAGATTTTTTACATCCTTCATCTCGATATTGCCGAGCCCCTCCCGGCTTCCCAAGGTTGGCAAACCAAATCCCTCGTTTTCGTAAATATTCCTGAACAGGGCATTATGCAGACGACTCTCGGCCACCGATCGACGCTGCATAACGGCCGAAATATTACGGCGCCTTTCGCGCTCCAGATCGTCCCTCGTAAAAGCGGGACGCTGCACCATATCAGCCAGAATATCCAGTGCGAAATCAAGATCACGCGACAGAAAAGAACCCTCGATCGCGGTCCCGTCTCTTTCGGTGTTGATCTCGATGGTTCCCCCGGTGGAATCGACCAGATTGGTCAGGGCATCACCCGGATAATTATCCGTTCCGGCCATAAGCATATTCATCGACAGGTTACACAGACCGGACAGGCGCGAAGAATCGGTTGCCGAACCGGTCCCCACCAGCATTAAGAAATCGATCATCGGCAAACGATGATCCTCCACGAGATACACCTCAAGACCATTGGAGAGGCTGAAACGGTTATAATCGGGAACGAAATTCGATTGATCGCAACGGGCCGGATAGACGGCCGAGACAAAAATCACCACCATTATCAGGAAAGTAAGCTTCTTATTCATAATCGCCTCCCGGTTCGACCGACTCATCGACGACAGGCGGACTTATCGACACGATTATTCTGTTCGATTTATGCAAGTATTTCCGGGCCGTTTTCTTTATATCGTCCGGCGTGATCGAATACAGCGCCTTAACCCGTTTCTTCGTAAAATGAGCGTCGCCGGTAATCAGTCCATATGTTCCCACCACCGCGGTTCTAAAATCCAGGGTGCGCGATCCTTTGTAAAAATCGACCACGGCGCGGTTTCTGGCGCGTTCCAGTTCGGCTTCGGAAACATATTCGTTGGTCAGGCGGTCGATTTCGCCAAGCATGTGTTCCTCTCCGACGTCTATGGGCGAATCATAATTGAAAATGGTATAACTGTATATCAATCCCGGTCCCTCCGGCTCGATCAGCCCGCCGGCGCTGTACAGACCGGATTTTTCATCGTTGACCATGCGCTGATAAATTCGCGATGATACACCCGTACTCAATATATTACTTATCAGCCTCAGAGCCGGGTTGTCGGGATGCGTAACCGGCGGAATATGATAACCGATCAGCACCACCGGGATACCGACATCCCCCTCGATAGTCGAGCGCCGTTCGCCGATCTGAACCGGATCGGAAATCGGCCGCCGATCGGTCAGCGGAATCGAATTTATATTACCGAAAAGCTCTCCGGCACGGGCTATGGCACTGTCGGGATTTATGGCGCCGGCGATAATGAGCAATGCATTGGCCGGCTGAAAATATTTTTTCAGATGTTCCTTGACGTCATCCTGATTGATCCGGTCGATATCACCGGGCCAGCCGTAAATATTGTGCCCGTAGGGATGAGCACCATAGGCCAGATTTATAAACTCCTCGTTGATATACCCATACAGCGAGCTTTCCACCGCCTCCAATCGCCTTTTCCTGACAATATCCTTGGCCAGCAAAAGTTTTTCGGGGGTAATAAATACATTGGCCATACGGTCGGCTTCGAGCAACAGCACCGTGTCGAGCATATCTAATGGAATCTTGGTGTAAAAATGCGTCACATCCCAGTCGGTGTATGATGACGACACGCCGCCGCCGGCCTGGACTATTTTCGAAAGCTCTCCCTTTTTGAATTTCTTCGTCCCCTCCTGCATAATCATCTCGCACATCGAGGTGATTCCGGTCACACCGGGACATTCATTCTTGATACCGACATGATAACAGACACGGACCGCCGCCAGCGGCACCGAGTGATCCTCGATGGTCAGAATTTTCAAGCCGTTATCCAGTTCGACCTCGGTGATCTCGGCGGCCGGCGCAATAACGTAAATTCCGAAAAGCAATATGGCAAATATGGAAATCGAAACGAAGATTTTGGTTGCTTTTAACATGTCGTAAAATAGTCAATCATTCATTCAATGGCAACTGTTATGACCGATTTTATGTTTCATTCTTTAATATGCATCATTCCATTTATGAACTTGCCGGCCGCAATCGTTCAATCACCCGATTATCTCCGCCGGCCCATAATCGAGGTTTGCGGACTTGAGGAAATCCCCGCCGAGAGAGTGGTCCCCCTGTGAACACCACCCGTGGCCAGCCGGCTTTGCAGACCGCCGAAGTAACGGGTCAGGTTGATACGGAAACCGAGTTCATATTTTTCATCGCTGTCGAAATTAAAATACCCCATAAGGCCGGGTATAGGATACAGATCCACGCCATAATTATATTTTGCGCCCGACAGGCTCTGTTTTTCGGAGAGCGACATCTCGACCGAAAAATCCATGTACCTGCGGAACAACTTGTAGGATATCGAGTAAAGCTGTTCGATATCGGTCCCCTGCCCGTCGATTTCCTCGCCGTTCAAATTGGAAAATACCGCCGCCAGGCTGACTTTCGGGTTCTGCCTGACCAGCAGGCCGATATTCCACGTATGCACATCATCATACAAATCGGGCCCTTCCTTGATATAAAGATACGATGCGCCGGCATATAAACCGTGACCTATCCGGAATCCGGCCGCGAAAATATACTCATCATATTTGTCGCCCAGAATATCATCGAGATGCCGATAGCTGATACCAATTCCATCGCCGACGGTGCTGATCCCCCAGTTCCCGGCGAATTTACCGTCATATATCTCGCCGGTAATCTGGGCCGAAATGGACCGCGAATATCCAAGCGCGGCCGGATTGATCCAGGCCGCCTCGGGACCCTCGACGGTCGAGGCAAAACGGTGATACTGGACACCGCCCGGAAACACAAGGCGGTTGGCCGCCCACAGCGGCGTTGATAACAGCAATATAATAATTATAATCGAAAGACCGGTCGGGCCGGATATTTTATGCTTCATCGGTCGGTCTGAGTCCCCTCTATAAAAATGTTGCCGCTCTCCTCGACATCGATATCAATCGCCACATTTCCCTCGCCGGTATGACACTCCAGCATGTTGCTTCTTACAATCACCGGTTTAACCGGCAGATCGGTGATGTGCATTTCGCCCTCCCCTTCGACATCGAGCGAGAACCGGACCGGGATGGTATCGAGGATACTCAACTCGACATCGTCATAAACATTCGAAATCGAGAGCCCGGAATTGTCGCTACCGGTCACTTCCACTCGTATCGGGCAATGCGAACCGATAATCCGGCTGCCGCCGCCGTTGAGATCGGCCCCGTTGATTCTTATTTTGCCGTAACTACTTCGGATAGAAAAGCTTCCTATTATATCCTCAATGGTAATATGACCGTGTTCATTCTTTATACGAGCCGATTCATCCATTGTTACCAGATTCTGCGCGTTGATATCGGCGTTGTTGAGCGTAACCGAAATTTCGCCCGTAATATCGGTCAAGTTTACATCCCTCGATCCACCCGATATAATCAGGCTTCGCGTTATACGGCTGATATCCATTTTGCCCAGCGTGGCCCGGTTCTGCAGCGACGTGAACGGCCCTTCCACCACCAGGTCGTAATATTCGGCGTCGATTTCAAGCTGGCAGTCGGGCGGTAATCTCAGTTCGCCCTCGATCATCACCGAGTTGTCGGTACTTCCCCAAGGCGCCGGATTGGGCGCTCTCAGAAACAGCCTTAACTCGGCCGGGGTCTTTTGCATTTCACCCTCAACCAGATCATCATATTCGCGGGCGGTCGATTCATCATTGCATTTGATCAACCGCTTGTACTCGAAAACGACTTTATCGTCATCCCCGGCGAATATGTACAATTTTCCGGACAGACTCGACACCGACATAATCGAAACTTTTTCGCCCGGCTCGAGACTTGCTTCCAGCCGACCCATCTCGGATGAATAACGGTTCCTGTCGATCTCATGAATCTGACCGGTCGCGACTGAAAACATCGCCGGCCAAATAAACAACAGGACATAAATTATTTTATTTTTCATGGTCTGCCCTTCCTTGCAGTCAAATCATAAATTTCTTTCATCAAAATCGATCCGGCCACCGCCGCATTCAGCGATTCGACACGATCGCTGTGGGCGATACGAATACTGAAATCGGCCATGCTCCGAATTTCCGGCGAAACACCGGCCGCTTCGGAACCGATGGCCAGAACAAAGTTCTTTTTCGATTTGAGCTTCTTCATCTGCGATTTGATGTGCCCGCCTTTGGGATCGGTGATAATGACGGCGCAACGGTGTTTTTTCTTGAGCCCGCCGATATCGGCGGCCGCTCCGGTAATAACCGGTATTCCGAACAGCGCCCCGACCGAGGCCCGAACGACTTTGGGATTATACAGCTCCACCGTCTCTTCGGTGGCAAAGACAAGATCGAATCCGAAAGCCAGCGCCGAGCGCATCAGCGCCCCGGCATTACCGGGATCGGAAATTCTGTCCAGCAGAAGAATTTTTCCGAAGGCCCCTCCCGCGATATCCCTGGGATTGCGGCGAGGGATATCGAACAGCCCGGTCAAACCCTGACTTGTTTCGGTGTCGGAAATATGACGCAAATCCCTGGCGGCAATTTCCTTCAACGGCACTTTGAGACTGGAAAACTGCTCCAGCAGTTTTCCGCCCCGGTCATTCAGCTCCGCCCTCGAAAAATAAATTCGTAACGGCACAAAAGCATGTCGTATCGACTCTTCCAGCAGCCGAACCCCTTCGGCCAGAAATTTATTTTCCGTCTGTCGGCCCTTTTTGGTCAGGAGCGAACGGAGTTTCTTTTTCTCGCCCTGACTGAGCTTCGATGTTATTCCTTGCGTTTTCATCATAATCGAATTAATAATGTATAAAACAAAATGATATAAGCAATAAGCAAGTGAAATCTGCAAAATACATATTTTTGATTCTGGTGTTGATCGCTGTCGCAGCCGCCGCGGATACGACCGAAATCGCTATCGGGTGGGATGGAACCGACTATTACCCGCCCGATCAGGGGCCGCAAATCGCGCTGGCGCTTTCGGGCGGCGGCGCCCGCGGTATATCCCAGGTAGGTATCCTGCGGGCCTTCGAGGAATCCGGCATCCGCATCAGCGCCATCGCCGGAACTTCCATCGGCGGAATCGTCGGGGGCCTTTATGCATCCGGATACGACGCCAAAGAGCTGGATGAAATCGTACGACAGATCGATTTCGACGAGCTATTCTCCAACCGTCCGTCGCGGACAACGATGCTTCTCACCCAGCGCGAGGAAAGGGAACGGTACCTGTTGTCCATCCGTTTCGACGGCCACAAACCGTTTATTCCGCAGGCTATCACGACCGGTCAGAATCTATCCGACCTGCTGATATTGCTGACTTTAAAGGCCAACTATATCAGCGGCGGTGATTTCACCCAATTGAAAATACCTTTCAGCGCCGTCACCACCGACCTTATCACCGGCGACAAAGTGGTTATCAGGGAAGGCAACCTGGCCGACGCCATGCGCTCCACGATGGCCTTTCCGCTGGCCTTCACCGGTGTCGAAACCGGCGAGATGGTCTTGATGGACGGCGGTATGGTCGAACCGGTTCCGGTCCCGACCGTCGCCGAATCCGCCCCCGGCCTCGACCTGCTTGTGGCCGTTAACACCACCAGCGATCTGCTTCCAAAGGACCGGATCAACGATCCGCTGGCCGTTGCCAATCAGGCGACATCGATCATGACCATGGACAAACTCGAGGTAGCTCTCGATGCAGCCGACATCGTGATCGAACCCGATATACATGAATATAACTCGGCCGATTTCGATAAGATCGACGAACTGATTGAAATCGGCTACAGGGCGGGACTGAAAGCGGCCGGGGAAATATACGACAAATGCAGTTACCTGTGCAGCAGCGACACCGTCTATATAAGCAGCATTAATATAAATGCCTCCGGCATACAGGCAAATCGTATCGAAATGTCGATTGATTCCGGCATGATCGTCACCACCGAGGATATTCGACAGGCGGCCAATGATCTGTACCGAAGATCCCGACCGCTTTCTATATCGGTCCGGATTATCGGTGGAAGGAATATGATTAACGGTATCGAGGCGGTCGATATCGAAATCGACCTGGTTGCATCCTGCCCCAGAGATAACCTTGAGCTTGTTATCTACGGCAATACCATTTTCGACGATTCGGCCATCGCCGCCATTATGCCCCTTCACGGCGCCAGTATCACCGCCGAGGATATGCTGTTTTTCTCGGACAGCCTGGTCAAACTTTATGAGAGCCGGGGATACAATCTGGCTCATATTCGAAGTCTCGGCTACCACCCCGATGACGGTAAACTGATTATCGACCTGGATGAGGCCAAGGTCAGGCGGATTATGATCCTGGGCAACGAACACACCAAACAGTGGCTCATAAAATCAAATTATCCCCAGCGGGTCGGGGAACCGTTCAACTCGAAAAAAGCCCGAAAAGGTATTGCCAATATATATGCCACGGGGCTTTTCGACCGGGTTATTGTAAATGTCGTCCCTGATGACGAAGGCGCTATTGTCAGGGTAACCGTCAAAGAGAAAAAATATACGCAGGTGCGGCTGGGCTGGCACCTGCATGACAGGTACAAAAACGAGACATTTATCGAACTGCTCAATGACAATTTATTCGGAACCGGTCAGGAACTGCTCTCCCATCTCCAGTACGCCGACCGGCGGCAAAAATACGAACTGACCCTCAAGGCCGACCGCTTTTTCTCGACCTATTTTACTTATAATCTCAGCGCCTACTACCATTTCAAGAAACAGGACCTCTACGACAGTGACGGCGAAATCAGGGGGCTTCGTGAGGAAGATCGCTATGGAGCCGAATTTACCATGGGGCACCAGATATCCCGGTTCGGGACGGTCTCGGGAAGCATCGGTATAACTGAAGTCGAAAACGAGTACTCACCCGACGGCTCCAGCGACCGTATCAAACTGCGTACGCTTGCATTCGAATCACGGGGGGAAACCATCAATCGTTACCCGTTCCCGACCAGAGGCGGGAAATTATACACCATGGTGCAATTCGCCACCGATATTCTCGGGGCCGAAGACAGGTACACCAAGTTTTTCGGGTCGCTTGAAGCATACCGGCCGCTGTTCGGCGGTCTTAATTTTCATCCAACCATATCGCTCGGTCTTTCCGACGCCGAGTCGGGCATACCATTCTCGGAGAGATTTTATATCGGCGGACATTATTCGTTTTACGGATACGCTTATGACGAATTGGTCGGATCTAAAATGATTCTGGGCAATTTCGAGTTGCGGCTGGCTCTCCCCCACCGCTTCTATCTCTATGGCCGTTATGATTTCGGCCAGGTTTACGGCGCCCTGGATGATATCAAGATAAAAAATCTTCGCCATGGTTATGGTTTCTCGCTCGCATTTGATTCTCCGCTGGGACCGGTTGATTTCGGTTACGGCAAATCGGGCAACCATCCCGACCGCTGGTATGTTGATATCGGTTTGGCATTCTGATGGTTAGCCGGATCTGCATAAAATATTTCAAAATATTGCCAACTCTCAAATAACTCCGATCATATTTATCCTATTTCAATTTCATGTCTTGACAACGCCCGATTTTTCCATATCTTTTATTAAGTAATTGATACTTTATTACTTACCTCACTGCTATCACCGCCGATATTGAAGAGTAGAGACTTCAAACCGGCTATCAGGTTTGGGGTACATTGAATTTTAATAAATTATCGAACAAACGGCCGTGAGGGCTGTTTATAAGAGAAAATAGCTTATCAAGTTAAAGAATAAAGGGATGCCCACAATGCGTAGTAAAAATTTGTTACCGGCGATAATTACCGTAATTTTTCTTTTATTGTTTATAGGCGGGGCCGCTATGGCCTCTCCACTCCACCCGAATTTAATCGAAAAAAAGCGCTCCGAGGGTACTCTTCAGGAGTATGTTTCGGCTATGGCCGATGCGCGGGCTCGCGGCGTAAACACGCCCAACCGTGAAACACCGTATTTCAAAACCAAATCGACACTCGGTTTCGAGACGGTGGATACCATCCGGGCGGTTGTTATTCTGGTCGATTTCGACGACCAGCCATACACCTCGGGAGTCGTGGCGGCGACACCGGCCATGTTCGACTCGGTTTTGTTTTCCGAGGGTCGTATCAACCCGACCGGCTCCATGACCGAGTTCTATCTCGAAAATTCATACGGCAAGCTCTACGTTAAAGGCGATATATACGGCTGGTACCGTATGCCCCAGCCTTATACATATTATGCCGACGGGCAGCGCGGTTTCGGTTCATACCCGCAAAACGCCCAGGGACTGACCCGCGATGCGGTTATGGAGGCGAATAACGATATCGACTATTCGCTTTACGACACCTACGGACCGAGCGGAGTCCCGGACGGCGAAGTCGACGGCCTGTTTGTCATTCATTCGGGCCCCGGTTACGAAGAGACCGGCAACCTCGCCGACATTCATTCACACAAATGGAACCTTTATTCCTCGCTCTATCTCGACGGTGTCTATGTCAGCACCTACTCGATGGAGCCGGAGGAACGCGTCAATTCTTACTCGGTCACCGATATCGGTGTTTTCGCCCATGAGTACGGTCATGTCCTCGGTTTGCCGGATCTGTACGATGTCGATTACGAGCCCGAAAATTCCGACGGGCTGGGCGACTGGTCGCTGATGGCCGGCGGAAGCTGGGGCGGCGAGGGGCGCACCCCGGCGCATTTCGACGCCTGGAGCAAAATCTTTGTCGGCTTTGTCGAGCCGATCAATGTCACCGGGAACATGACGGATGTCGAATTTCCGCAGGTCGAATCGGAACCGGTCATATATCGATTATGGGCCGGCGGCTCGACCGGCCTCGAGTATTTTCTGGTCGAGAACCGACAAAAAGTCGGTTCCGATGTGGCTCTGCCCGGCGAGGGACTGCTGATCTATCATGTCGATGACAACCAGTTCGGCAACGGCGGTTTCGATGATTTCAATTATAACGTGGCGCTGGAGCAGGCAGATGGAAAATACGATCTCGAATACGCGCCCAACAACGGCGACGCCGCCGATCCGTGGCCGGGCGTAACCAATAACAGATCATTCGATGATCTCTCGTCACCCGACAGCCGGGCCTATTCGGGTATGACGACACAGATGTCGGTGTGGAACATATCCAACTCCGATTCGCTGATGACCGCCAATCTCGATATACAATGGTCGCGGCCGTACTATACGCTCGACAGCACCTCGTTTGTGGATGCCGGGCTGGATGGTTTTCTCGATCCGCTCGAGACAGTGCAGTTCTTTTTTGAGCTGACCAATCTCTGGAAAGGTGTCAGCGACGTAACCGTAACGGTGTCTTCCAACGACCCCGATATCGTCTTTAATGTTCCTTCGGTCACAATCTCGTCGATCGGCGGCGAGGGCGGCACAGCCGACAACTACCTGGATCCGATCGAATTCGTCGTTCCCGATCTCAATTACCCGACATACGATTCGTTCTATGTTACGATCGAATCCGACGCCGGACAGTTTGTCAGCACTTTCAGGCTGGAAAAGGTCGTCGGACGGCCCGAAATTCTGCTTGTCGACGACGACCGGGGCAACGATTACGACACCCTGTACTTGAGCGATCTCAAGAAAAAACAGGCCCCCGCAGATTACTGGGAAAAAGCGATCCAGGGGTCACCGAGCGCGGCCGATCTCGGTGAATACTCGACCGTCTTCTGGTTTACCGGTGACACATCATCGAATCTAATGACCCCAACCGACATTCAAACCATAAAAGATTTCCTCGACGGCGGCGGCAATCTATTTTTGTCCGGACAGGGACTGGCCAACGAACTGCACAATGAGGACTCGGCGTTCCTGGCCGACTATCTTCATGCCCGCGCCGATATTATGTTTTTCAATCTAATCCACGAAGGCGTGGCCGGATCGCCTATCGGCGACGGTTTGAGTTACCGATACTACAGCGGCGCCAATCAGGAGTTTACGGCATCACAGATGATCGAGGTGGTTCCACCGGCTGAAGCCGCCTTCAATTTCAAAAATGGCGGCCCATCGGCGCTTCATTACGACGGCGCCCATAAAGTGGTGTTCTTCAACTGGGGTTATGAAGCGATCTCGAATAATTTCGGCTCTTACGATACCCGCGATACGCTTTTGGCCAATATTCTCTATTTCCTGACAAACTGGGAACCGCAACCGTGTTTCGACAGCGACGGTGATGGTTTCGGCAATCCGGGGCACCCGGAGAACCGCTGTCCCGATGATAACTGCCCCGATTTCTACAATCCCGATCAGTCGGATTATGACGGCGACGGCCTTGGTGATTCATGCGACAACTGCATGTTCGTCGGCAATCTCGACCAGGCCGACAGCGATGGTGACGGCGTCGGCGACCTGTGCGACAACTGTCCCGAGTTGTCGAACAGCGCTCAGGCGGATGCCGACTATGACGGTGTCGGCGATTTATGTGATAACTGCCCCGATGTATCTAATAATAATCAGGCCAATCTGGATGGAGACAGTTACGGCGATATGTGCGATAACTGCCCCAGTGTCGATAATGAGGATCAGGCCGACGGCGACGGCGATGATATCGGCGATATATGCGACAACTGTGTCGATGTCGTCAACCCGGATCAGGATAACTCCGACGGCGACGCGCTCGGCGACCTGTGCGACAACTGCCCCGATGTAACCAATCCGGAACAGGAAGATCTCGATGTCGATATGGTGGGTGACAGTTGCGACAACTGTATTGATACATACAATCCCGACCAGGCCGACAGCAACGGGAACGGACTCGGCGATGCCTGCGATTATATATGCGGCGATGCCAGCGGTGACGGCAAAACCAATATTCTCGACGCTACATATATTATCAACTATCTGTACAAAGGCGGCCCGGCCCCGAACCCGCTCGGGTCGGCCGATTGCGACGGAAATACATTACTGAATATTCTCGATGTAACATATCTGATCAATTACCTTTACAAAGGCGGCCCGCCGCCGATATGTCCGTAGTTGTTTAGAAGACACAATCTTACAAAAGAAGAGCCGGATTGTCCGGCTCTTTTTTTATGATCGATAGCCGGCGGGACAAAGACCCCGCCGTCCAAAATAACTTGACAAAAACCGGTTTTGCCGCATATTTATTATAGAAGCCTTTTTATTTCTTATTTTTTATCTGACTTGCTTCGGACGGCAGCAGTTTTAATCGTACTGTCTCACAATCCTATGCGTGGAATTAATTCACCGCCATCAAATAGTATATGAGAAAAAAAGGTGTAAGAAATCGCTATCTAAATAAAATAAGTAAATGAAAGGTCTTCTACGATCGTCTATCAATAGGAACATGATGGATAAGGGAGGAGTTATGGCAACACGAAGGTCCAACATTCTTATCCCCGCTTCGATTTTTATTATTCTTTTAACCTCAATTACACAGGCGGCAGTCAAACCCGCCGAAGAAAGCGATTTTAATATCGTTCCGGCGCACAAAACCTCGCAACCGCAAATTATTGCCGGACAAAACAATACGCAGATCGAGCCGGAACCGGCGCGAGCCTCGCTCGGTTTCGATCAGGTAACCTCGATGTCGCCGGGTACACAGGTCGGCCTAACAGCCTACGATATACAGTGTTATGGTAGTATGGCGCGACTGGTGGACTGGCGCGGCACCCAGGCGGTTCATTTTACATGGACCTCACAAACCGAATTTTTCTGGTACGGACATGAAATTCCAATGGGAGTAGCCTATGAAATGTATGATCCGGCCCTCGGTGATTTTGTGTTCAAGGGCATGGGAGGGGGGTGTCATATCAGCCCCCTAACGCAGAGCCATCCGAATATCGATGTGGACATCGATGGCAAGGCGGTAATCTCCGATCAGCGTTTTGACGGCGGCGAAATGAAATCGGCCGTTATGCATGATATGGCTTACGGCGGGTGCTTTTTTGCGCCTTATACTTATGAGGTTCCCGACTCTCTGCTGGATTCGCTCGATGTTTTATACGGCATGACCGAGGATGACTGGGAAGTGATCTGGCCCCGTCATGAATACCATATATGGGATAACGATACGGTTGTCCATCTGATCGCCCGAAATCTTACGGGCTGTCTCGCCTATTTTCGGAAAATCGGTGACGACTCGGTGTGTACATGGGATCCGACGGTTAGAATTATCGACACCGTCATGAACCAATCGCATTCCATCACGGCATCACGAATCAACGGCGATGTTGCCATTGTCTGGTCGGCGCCGCTTCCCGAAATAGTGGGCGACGGTGAATCGTATATCAGGGGCGCCCATGATTATACCAACAATGATGTTTATTGCATGATATCCCACGATATGGGCGTTACCTGGGATGCCAAAATCAATATCTCGCAATCCGATCCGGCTCTTGCAGGTTTCCGGGCCGGCACCGATCTCTCCTGTCTGTACGACTCAAACGGCTTTTTGCACGTTATCTGGAGCGGTCGGGAATTTACGCCGGCGGGGGGCGGCACATACCCCCACTATTACGGTTCGAGACTGTTCCACTGGGATAATTTCAATGACGAAATCAGGGTAATTAAGGACGCCAACTGGGATGTCGAAAACTGCTACGGCGACTGGTACAGCGATATGAGCATCTGCAAAATGCAGCTCGCCGAGTGCGACGGCAAATTATACGCTCTTTTCGTGCAGTTCAATGATATCTACAGCGGTATCGACGACGACTGCCATATCAGCGCCTTCACGGACAATCAGATGGAAGGTACCGCCAACGGAGAATTGTTCCTGGCTGTTTCCGATAACGGCGGTTTCAACTGGGACGCGGCCCGCAATCTGACCAATACATATACACCCTATTGCGACACCAACGGAACATCGGTGGCATGCGAATCCGATATGTGGCCGTCGATTTCCCGCTATGGTATGCAGTGCGACATAATGGATTACCCCGGTGTTACGGTGGTCGATCCTTCGGGAACATACGCGGGGGATCATTATCTCGACGTGTTCTACCTAAACGACAAATTCCCGGGTTCAGTCGCGTATGATATGAATCGAGTCTGGACCATGAATCCGCTGTTGTGGTTCCGTCTGCCGTGTGTCGAGCCGGAATACGGCGACCCTATCCCGCCGCCGATCGCGGATGTAGAAACCTGGACCATGCCCGGCGAGCAAAAAGATACCATTATCACTTTCAATAACTGGTCGCCGTACGATCTCATAATCGACAGTCTTAAAGTCGTCGAACAAAGCGGCCCCCCGGGCTGGCTCGATATCGGCGATTACGGTCCGATTACCATTCCGCCGGCCGTGCCGGATCACTATAATCTCGATGTTTATCTCAATGTCGGCGGTGTCATCGGAGAAGGCGGCCAATATGTTCAGGGATATATAATCGCCTATTACGCCGGCTCCGGATATTGCGATACGATCGGCGTTTATCTGTCAACCGCCATAGTGGATAACTTGCTGGTCGATATCAGAACCGAGTGTCTCAGGGTTAATTTCGCCAATGACGGTAATATCGGCAATGGCGGCAATTATCCATACGGCAATTACAACATGAATTATTTCGACGACTGCGACACGACCGACAACTACAACTATGCCGCCGATGATAATGCCACCGTCTATCTGTACGAGGCAAGCCCGTTTGTCTGCCGTATCAATGGCATGGGCGATACGGTTATGAACTACGCCATTTACAATGCCGACTGGACCGAGCCGAACGGATTCAAGCCGCTCGAGGGGGCCTATGTCGACTCGACTACCTATCCCGAATATCAATACGGTTACAGTAAATTTATGACCGCCGACGAGGCGATCGATATAACGGTCGAATATTACGCCCCGACCGATGCCGACAGTTGCGACTTTATCATTCTGGTGGAAACAATCACCAATAATTCCGGATCGGTTTTAAACGACGTCTATCTCGGCGAGGTTATGGACTGGGATATTCCATCCGATACCGGTATGGAAAACGGCTCGGGGTATGACATCGACCGCAAATTGATGTACTGCTATGGCGCCGAATACGGTGTTGACTCCATCCCCAACAACGACTGTGTGTTGGCCGATCAGCGCATGGGCGGCTATGCCTTTATCGGCGGGGTGCGGACTAATTCCCGGGGTGTCGTCGATCCGAAAGCGGTCTGGACCGATCTTAACGCCGACTTGGTCTATCCCACAGGCGGCTTCGTGCCGGGACAGATGTATAACCTGATGACGCAAAGAAACGGCTATTCGGCCTGGGAAACGGCCGACCCCGATTCGCTTTATCAGGATCTCCACATGGTGGCGGTTTTCGGGCAGTTCGATCTCGCGGCCGAAGAGACAATTATCTTTTACAATGTCATCGCTTCGGAGTACGACGACGGCCTGTCCGGCCTTCAGAATACGATCGACAAGGCCGTGCAGTGGATGCAGTATAAAATGGTGGTCGGGCGCTGTTGTTACGGTGACGAAGAGTATCCCGACTGCGCCATGCTGACATACTGGGACTGCGCTGCCATCAATGAGATGGTCAGCTGGGATATGTCCAAGGACTGCGCCGACGACCCCTGTTTTATATGCGATTGTCTTCCCGGCGACGCCAACAGCGACGGTGCTCTGAATATAATCGATATCACATTTATAATAAATTATCTGTACAAAAATGGACCGGCCCCGTCGCCCCTAATTTGCTCGTGCGACTTCGATTGCGACTGCGAGCTGCCTACCATAATGGATGTTTTGTACGCCATCAGATACTTGTACAAAGGCGGATACCGCCCATGCACCTGCCTTGAGTGGCTGGACAAATGCGGCCCGCCGCTGAGAAAATAATTTTTCTACCCTCGGATATTTTATTGAAAACCCGGCTTAGGTCGGGTTTTCTTATTATTTGCACGGTACACAAAAAAATAACTTGACAAAATGGACTAAAGTAATTATATTATTATCGTAAATACAATCCCCCCTATACCGAATCTCACCTTCACAGGCGTCATCCGCTTATGCGAAAAAAAGCGTAAGGTACGCTTGGTACGACATTCCCCACATCAGATGGAGTGTTAACCTTAGCGAGGAGGGAGTATGCCTATGGATCAATAAGAACATGTGACGATCGAGGAGGTGGTGATTCGCTCCTGACTTCCTCATTTCGTCATTGCTTGGCACGATCATCAGACGGACTATCTCATGGACATTACATCACGAGAACAATCCGCTTTTTTTCTCACTTTTCAGCCGTTCTGTTTGATCGACATTGGCAGCATGTTCGTATCATGATCGGTTGAAAGGCCGATAAAATGAAACAATCCGCAATACTTCCGCCCCGGTCATAACATGTGACCGGGGTTTTACTTATCCCATCCAGTATGGGGACATCACCATACTTTGGCCCCCTCCCCCGGCCGTAAATCCCCGGCGCGACTGTTCAGCCGTTAAACATTCGCTATTATATTTCATTGCCCCCCAACAAGATAAGATAGCGCCAACATTTCCGCCGCCCGGCGGCATCCGGCTTGCAAAACCATAATGACATGGAGATGCAACATTGAATTTTAAAGGGTGCTATTATGCAGGTCAAGTTTACGCTAACAATGGATGATGTCACCGTCGACGGGCAGAATATTGATTCCCTCGTCCTCGACTGGGTTTCCGAAGTTGACTATGACGAGGTGCTGTCGATCTCGCATAGCTGGATTTCTTCCCAGAATTTCCTCACCACAAGAATGACCGGCCTCAGCCGGGTCGGTGAGTCGTCCCTGACTATCGAACCCCTGGAGGATTTCTAACGCGGGAGCCGGCCATGAATGAAATCGTACAACAGGTAATGACGCAGTTCAACGATCCGACCGGTTTGTTTACGACCGCGAAGACGTTTATCGAGGATCGCTTCGGGACACCCGGCCTTATCGCCGCCGCCATCCTGATGGTCAGTATTCTCGGATTGATTTTCTCGAAAGCCGTCAAAATGTCATTCGACATTATTCGCTTTGTCGTCGTCCCCTCGGTCGCCATAACTTTTATCGGAACCTATTTCCTCCCCTTCTCATTCATGTACATCCTCCCGGTAACGGTCGCCTTTTTCTCAATCATTCTAATCGTCAAGGGATAAGTGTCATGTCAGGTAAAAAGCGTTCGAAAAAATCACCGAATAAAAACAATGATAACTCCAGTGACCGGCTTCACCGCCGGCCGGTAAGCCGGATCGACGAAGAGGTCGTTAACCCTTTCGGCGAAGATGAGGAATGTCTCGATGAAGATAAGATGTTCATCGAGTGTCCCGGCGTCACCGTCTATGATCCCGATACCCGCGAAATAATCGCCGGGGTGCGCTGGCTCGACGAAAATGATCCCGCCGCGGGCTACGAGATAGTCGATCAGCAGATATTCGCCCCCGAACACCGCCGCCGCCGTTTGATCCGCAAAGAGGATCACAACCGCATCAGAAGATGCCAGGCATGCCAGGATCTGACCGTTCGATTGATGCGTCGCGAGGGCCCCGATTTCTTCATTCCCAACCCGAAATTCCCCCGAAAAAAACAGCTCAAACCGGTTGAAAAAACCTGGTGATTAACTCCTGAAAAAACAACTCGATTTTTTCTGTAACTTATTACAATTTAAACAGATAGCAGGGAACTTTTCCCTTGCAAAAGCGTTTAAAAATTACTATCTTACAGGGTTGTAAAAAGTATGAAAAACGCTGGGCTACATAAACAGGCGGTCAGGGTCGGACCACTTCTGGACAAGGTCCTGGCCGGGTTCGGTCTCGCCCATAATCTGGGCGGATGGAGAATCGTCCATCGCTGGCCGGAGATAGTCGGCGATAAAATCGCCGGTGTCTCCAATGCCGTTCGATTCTCCGATGATACTCTGCTTGTGTCGGTCAGGGATGCCTCCTGGCGGCAGCAGTTATCGCTCGAGGTGGATAGAATTTTAAAAGAAATACATACGATCCCCGGCGGTAAGGCGGTTAAGAAAATACATTTTGTCTCCTGACAGGAAAGGATTTAAACATAGATGAAGGACGACACTGCCATCGCGGAAGCTGAAAAGAAAAAAAACGAACACTATGACGCCAGGAATATTACCGTCCTGAAAGGTCTCGAGGCGGTCCGTCGCCGACCCGCCATGTATATCGGCGATGTTGGACAGCGCGGCCTGCATCATCTCGTCTATGAGGTCGTCGATAACTCCATCGACGAAGCAATGGCCGGATTTTGCACCACCATCAAAGTCGAAATTCACGAAGACGAATCGATAACCGTAACCGACAACGGCCGCGGTATCCCGGTCGATAAACACCCGACACAGAAGAAGTCGGCCCTCGAAGTGGTCATGACCATGCTTCATGCCGGCGGTAAATTCGACCACTCCAGTTACAAGGTCTCCGGAGGACTTCACGGGGTCGGTGTATCGGTGGTCAACGCCCTCTCCAAATGGTGCCGGGTAGAGATTTCGCGCGACGGCGATGTCTATTACCAGGAGTACGAGCACGGAATAGCCAAATCTAAAGTCGAGAAAAAGGGTAAACGCAAACAGTCCGGGACCAAAACGACTTTCCTGCCCGACGCCGAAATATTTACCAAGGTTAAATATAAATTCGACGTTATCGCTTCACGTATGCGCGAGCTGGCCTTTCTCAACAAGGGCCTGAAAATCGTACTGACCGATCACCGCACCGAGGATGACAAAACGGTCGAATTTTATTATAAAGGCGGTATCGCCTCGTTTGTCGAATATCTGAACGAGAGCAAAAACGTGATTTACCGGCGGCCGATTTATATCCAGAGAGAAAAAGATGGTGTCGATGTCGAAATCGCTATCCAGTACAACGACAGCTATGTGGAAAATCTGTTCTCGTATGTCAACAATATCAACACCATCGAGGGCGGCACGCACCTGACCGGTTTTCGGACGGCCCTGACCCGGACAATCAACAACTACATCACCAAGAACAACCTGCTCAAAAACGGAAAGAACGGAAAAAACGGTATGGGCGTTCTGGGTGAGGATTCCCGCGAGGGTCTGACCGCAATCATCTCGGTCAAGGTTCCCAACCCGCAGTTCGAGGGCCAGACCAAAACCAAGCTGGGTAACTCCGAGGTGCGCGGTATCGTAGAAAGTATTACCAATGAATACCTGGGGCAGTATTTTGAGGAAACCCCGGCTGTCGCCAAAAAAATAGCCGAGAAAATTATCTCGGCGGCGCGGTCGCGCGAAGCGGCCCGCAAGGCCAAAGAGCTTACCCGCCGTAAGACGGCGCTCGATCATGCCGCTCTTCCGGGTAAACTGGCCGACTGCTCCATGACCGATCCCGAATCATGCGAGCTTTATATCGTCGAGGGTGACTCGGCGGGCGGATCGGCCAAGCAGGGCCGCGACAGGCGATACCAGGCAATTCTCCCTCTCAGGGGTAAAATTCTCAATGTCGAAAAGGCCCGGCTGGATCGAATCCTCTCCAACGAGGAAATCCGCACCATGATCACCGCTCTCGGAACCGGTATCGGAACCGAGGACTTCGATATCGGCGGCCTGCGATACAGCAAAGTCATAATCATGACCGACGCCGATGTCGACGGGGCGCATATCCGCACCCTGATTATGACCTTTTTCTTCCGCTACATGAAAGAGCTGATCAAGCAGGGGCATATTTATATCGCCCAGCCGCCTCTTTACAGGGTGTACAAGGGCAAAAAAGAGCTGTTTGTTTATTCCGATGAGGAACGCGATCGCGCAATGACTCAGCTCGGTAAAGACAACGTATCGATTCAGCGTTATAAAGGTCTCGGTGAAATGAACGCCGAACAGCTCTGGCGGACAACTATGGATCCCGATACCAGAACCCTGCTCCAGGTTTCGATGGAGGATGCCAAAGAGGCCGACCGGTTGTTCTCGACCCTTATGGGTGATGCGGTCGAGCCGCGCCGGCAGTTTATCCAGGAAAACGCCCAGTACGTGAAAAATCTGGATATCTGATGTAATAGAATCTATTGTGATAATTCGGCGGGTTTCTTATGAAGCCCGCCCTTTTTTTATCATTATGTGATCGCCCCCGCCCTCCCCGATTTATTATTGTCCATAATTGCAGACGGCATTTGCGTAAAAAGATTATCATATCATAATTTTAATTTACAGCCACGAGAGGAATTATTATGAATGGTTTCTGTCATATCGAAATACCCTGCACCGATTTCGCCAAAGTCGGAATATTTTACACCGATGTTTTTGACTGGATCGTAACCGAGGTGTCGGAAATGAATTACGCCATGTTCCGGACACCCGACGGCCCCGGCGGCGGCTTCAGCAAACAGGCAACTATTGCCGCCGAACCGGGGATCGCCCTGTATATCGAGGTCGACGATATCGAGGCGACGCTGGAAAAAATTGAGGAGGCGGGCGGTAAAAAAATCCACCCCAAAACCGCAATCGCCCCCGGATTCGGCTTTTTTGGTATCTTTGCCGATGTGGAGGGTAACTCGATCGGTCTCTGGTCCAAACAGTAATCTTACGACTGAAAAAAATATCTCTTAAAGGCTTTCAATCCCGGCCGGAGGAAAATAATATTAATCAACCGGGATTTTTACTCTTACATCTTATATAAATTTCTATTTGCCCCTTGTCGATTATCATTTATAATTATTATGAAAACCGACCGGACGCATAATAATGGAAAATTACTATTCCGAAAAATTATCGGCCAAAAAGTTAAAACGATGCTACGAGATCGCCGCGCCGCGGGTACAACAATATCTCAAAGCCGAGATAGTTCATGTCCTGCAACGGATACGAAGCTCCGATATGGTTCTGGAACTCGGCTGCGGCTACGGGCGCGCCCTTAAATACATCTGCCGCCATGTCCTGGGAGCGGTCGGTATCGATCTTTCGATGTCGAGTCTGAAAATGGCCGTCAATGAATTGCGCCCCGCCCGCAATTTTTGTCTTTGCCGAATGGATGCCGCCGCGCTTGGTTTTGCGGAGAATTCGTTCGACACAATACTGTGCATACAAAACGGCCTCTCGGCCATCAAAGCGGATCGGATGGCGCTTGTCCGTGAAGCTGTCCGGGTCACAAAACCTGGCGGCAGGATGTTTCTCTCAAGCTACTCGGATAAATTCTGGGAGGCCCGTCTGGAATGGTTCCGGAAACAGGTCGATGTCGGTCTGCTGGGGAAAATCGACGAGGATCAAACCGGCGGCGGAGTCATTGTCTGCAAAGACGGCTTCAGGGCAACGACCGTCTCACCCTCGCAATTCAAACAACTCGCAGCGCAGATGAACGTAACGGCGGAAATCACCGAGGTGGACGAATCCAGCATCTTCTGCGAGATTACCGTTTAATATTTTACATCGAATAGAAAAGCGGAAGCGGCGCCGAGTGTGCTATGTGTTATAATAACGCCGCCCCCGCTCTAATATTTGCTACAGGGCCGCTCGGTGCGCACCGGCTTTCGGCCTGGGACCGTCCTTGTAAAGGTAATTGACATTATATACGACATCGAGCAGATTATATGCCTCGTCGCCGTTGGCATCGGCCCGCCACGACGGCCAGAGAGGCGCCGCGCCGCCTTTATACAGATAATCTATCAGGTACGTTACATCCAGAATGTTCAGCATGAAATCGCCGTTGGCATCGCCCGGAAGATAGTTGAAGGCTACAAAATTCGGTCCGTCGCCGACGGCATGACTGCTCAGGTACGCGCCCGATGAATCAATCACGTTGACCATATCGGTAAAACTGGCCGTGAAAACGGTCAAATCCTGGTAAACCGCCACCGTCATACAGTTCAGATCGACTTCAATCGGGTTGCTTTCATCATGATATACCTCACCGGTCAGCGAATTATATGAGTACACATAACCCTCTTCTGTCCATCCCGCCCCGGCCAGGTAGGCGGTGCCGTCCGGCCCTATACTGATATGCCCGGGACTGCCGCCGATATGCACGCTGTCCACGACCGATGCCGTCGCCGGATCAATTATATAAACAATACCCCATTGAGAAAAATAATCGCCGGTGCAGACCACATGAATCATACCCGATCCGTCCCGGTCGAGATACTGTGGATTGGCGCCGACCGCGATCTGATCGACAACGGTGTTGCTTTCAATATCGTAAACCGCCACGACTCCAGGGTCATACTGGTATGTCCCCCAGTCGAAACCGGTACAGGCGACATAGGCCAGCTCGCCGTCGATTAAAACTCCCTCGGGGCTTTTGCCGACATAACACTTCTCGATTGTTCCGCCTGATATATAATCGACGACGGCCAGGCTGTCCTCGAAGAGCAGGGTTACCAGCAGTTGACTGTCATCGACAAAATCCATCCAGTACGGATTGCTCGAGGCGCCCGTATTTATGAAATATGATGTCTGGTCATTATTAAGATTGATTACCTGAATTTCATTGGTTCCCGATGCTATGGCATAAGCCAGCGTGTCCCTGATAACAATCTGGTTGGGATACGAAAGAGCGTCGGTCCCGATTGTCAGAATATCATTTTCGATCAGCCCGGTCGTTAGATTTATTTTCGAAAGCGTCTCCCCGTTTGTGTTCAGGACATAAGCGGTCGGTTCCGCGGCGATGGCCGCCGTCGCCAAAATCAATAGTAATATGAACAGTTTTAACAAATTCTCTTTCATCTATGTGCTCCTTCGATTTGACATTTTAACTGCAGGTAGAATTAATTGATTGCTCCGTAAGTTAGCTTAACACCCAGGTACCATTCGCGCCCGGGCATCGGGTAATGGGTCATCAACACGTATGATTCATCCCCGACATTTTTTAATTTGAAATCCACTCCTGCCCGCCAAACATCGGCAATATCGAACTGAACCGCGGCCGAAAAATCATCGACCCGGTACGCCCCGTAATATTTTGTGTTGGCGCTGTTGGTATAGGCCCTGTCCACCGACCGCACCGAGTAGGACAGCGTCAGCGGTTTATATTTCAGTCGGGCCGTCAGCATCGTAACAAAATGAGGGTAGAACACCAGCTTCTTGTTATAGGTGTTGTGCCCCGGCGATTTGTTTATGGCGGAAGTTATCGTGTTCTGATACATCAGCGACAGCAACCTATCGAGAATTTCAAGCTCGACAAAATCCTCATGGCCGGTGATAAGCGCGCGGTCGTTATTGACCGGCTGCCAGATACCGCTGTTGGGCATCCACACCACCAGGTCGATTATATGCGAATGGAAATATGTCATGCCGCCAGAAAGCCGTACCGGGCCGAATTCGCCGGCCAGTTCGAACCCGGCTTCGGAATGTTCCGAGTTCTCCGGCCGCAGTGTCGGGTTGCCTTTCGACCGGGCGTCACCCTTCCAGAACAGCGCGTTGATCGACGGCAGACGAATCGACTTGCCGTAACTCGCCCTCAGCAAATATCTGAATTTCGTTCCTTTCGACAGCGCCATACCGACTTTGGGCGACCAGTGGCCGAGGCTGTTGTCGAACGATGTATCCTGCCACGAGGTGGCCTCTTTTTCGGTGGCGACATGATCGAAACGCAGCGCAAAATCGAAAACAGCCTCGTCGATCGCGCCCAAACGGCTCAGATCGAAATGCTGCTCGTCATTCAAAAACAACGAGAGATTATCCCGTGTCGTCCGGCCGATCGCCTGGGTCGGGCGAATATAATCCTCGTTCTTCAAATTATCCCTGCGGTACTCGGCCCCGATTTTGACAAGATTGCTCCGCCACCCGGTGAAGTTATGAGTGTGCCGAAGCGTCAGAATATCGTTGATATATCTCGAATCATAACTCAGAACCGCAACCGTATCGGCAAAATGCTGATCGAACCTTGATAAGCCCAGGTCGAATTTCATATTGCGATCCGGCGATATCTCGTAAAGGAGCGTGGCGCTCAGCATTTTCCGATCATCTTCGGAAAAGGCCCACTCATTTTGCACCACCGCGCCGCCCGGAAGACCGCTTTCCGACCGATAATACTGGCCGGAATAATTCAACCGGAGCCTGCCGTTGAATTCATACAACCCGGACGTAAAATAATTTTCCGTCTCGCTCCCGTTATTGATCCGGGTTCCGGAGTACGCAACCGCATCCGGCTCCACCTCATAACCGGTGAAATCGAAATCACTGATCGACTGCCTGAGGCTGTATGAAAAATTGCCCGAGAATTTATCCGAGACCATCAGGTCGGATACATTCAGATGATACAGCTCGTTTTTCCAGCTTCCCCATCCGCGTTCGCCCTCAACCGCCGGTTTTTCCCCCAGTTCGGCTTTGCGGGTGACTATATTCAAAACGCCGCCCAGCGCATCGGGACCGAATTCGGCCGACGCTCCCCCCTTGTGCACCTCAAGCCGCTCCACCATCTCGATAGGGATACTGCTCAGATCGGCGACACCGTTGCTCGATGAGTTGATCCGCTGACCGTCAACCAGTACCAACACATGTTCCGGGGCGCTGCCCCTGATCTTGATCTGCGACCGCCCCGAACCGCCGTTCATCTCCTGTATAAACACCCCCGGAACCGTTTCCAGAAGTTCGGGAATATTTCTCGCCCGGGATTGGATGATCTCATCCTTCCGGAGAATCTCGACCTGGTCGGCGGACAACCGTTTGCGCGTCCCCTGAACCGTTATTTTGCCGAGATAATAAACCTTGCGGAACAACCTGATATTGATTTGACGGTCAATACCCTCGACAACTTCCACACCCTTCTGATAAGCGAATTCATAACCGGGTGATGAGATTTTGAGCATATAGGCGCCGGGGGGAAGATTCTCGAAGCCGTAACAGCCGTATTCATCGGCCGACGTCGTGTAACCTGTCCCCGGTATCTCGACAATCGCCCCGGCCACCGGCGCGCCGTCCTCGCCGTCCAGGACAATACCGCGAAGGTTTATCACCGACTGGGCCGATATGTCGCCGCCGGTCATTATAATCAGCAGGATAACTAACGGTAAAACTCTTCGAATTGAATTTGCTTTGATTTCGGCTCTGAACAAGGCTCCCATCGCGCCCGTTTCAAGCCATTTGTGGATGGCTAAAAAGAATCGCCACATGGCTTCTCCGCTTGTTGCCAGTGGCGCGGTTGACTTTGCAACTGCCAGCCCGCGCTGACCGCAACAAGAACATATTCGCGATACGGCAGGCCTCCTGACTTCGGTATCTAACCCCCCGAAACGCCTTCCCTGCCTCGCGGCAAGTGGCTTGTCGTCCCGAGAGTAACCGTTACAGTAGCGGGGCTGCGGCGGACTTTCACCGCCTTTCCTATTCTCCGTCCACCATAGACGGCACCGTATCTTTTGTGCTTTCATAATATATCCTCAACCCGAATCTGTCAACCGCAAAATTTATTTTCCGTAAAACCGATTGGCTTATGGGCGGTTGACAATTTCATAATTTCTATTTTTATTATCCGGGTATAATATTTGGAAAATAAATACAAATAATATAAACAGGAGACTTGCCATGATGGACAAAGTCAAAGAGTTATGGCCGGAACTGAAATGGATCAAGGACGAAAAACTGCGTCAACAAACCGCCGACACATGGGCGATGGCGCTGGAACAGAGCAAACTCGACGCCGATGACCTCAACCGGATACCTTTCACGCTCAAGGCCAAAGACTGCACCGTCACGTTCATGGAACACAAGCGGGCGGTTGTCCATATGTCCCGCGAATGTGCCAAACTGATGGGCCATTTTTTCGTGAACAATCTGCCGATCGATATCGATGTTGTCATATCCGGAGCCATCCTGGCCGATGTCGGCAAACTGCTCGAGTACGAAAAAGTTGACGGCAAAGCGGTCGTCAGTGAGTACGGCCGTCATGTCAGACATCCTTTCTCGGGTGTCGGCCTGGCCATGGCCTGCGGCGTCCCCGACAAGGTTCTGCATATTATCGCCGCCCACGCCGGCGAGGGTGATATGGTCAAACGGACAACCGAAGCTTATATCGTCCACCACTGCGACTTCATGAGTTTCCTGCCCTTCATGAACAAGTAAGGCGGCGCATGCACCATGTCAAAACACAAACCGAAAAAAGAACGACGCAAAAAGACGCCCGACGAACCTCGCACCGACGGTCCCGATAACGGCGATAACGGCCCTGATGAAACGAACTCTTTTTTCTCCGGCGAACGGAAAATCTGGATCATCGTCTCGGCCGTTCTGTTTGTCGCCTGCCTGATTTTTCTATTCAATAACATGAGCATGCGCGGGCAATTGAGCGATTTGCACTCGAATATGAACTACTGCACCATAGCGCTCGATGAGGCCATCAGCGAGCGCGAGGACATGGCCGCCGAGATTCGTAAAATGGAATATGATATGCAGGCCCTCGGCATGAGCAACGCCGGCGAGAAAAGCATTCCCGAAAAATATATCGAGCTCTTCCAGAAACGCGGAATAAAACGACCTGTCTTCGAAATTACCACCGATCTCCACCGGAAACATGATATTATCCCGTATGAGCCCTCGGCGCCGAACCGCCACATGCGTTTCAACAACCGCAACCAGATTTACCTGCTGAGCCATAACCGCGCCCTGGCATATTTTACCGACGGGATGGCTTTCGGCTGGCTGTTTTTGCAGTACAAAGTCGGCGAGGACGGGAAAATAAGCTGGAAAGTGCTTGAATCATACTGCCCGTACTATGATAAATAGTATCGGGTATTATTTTAGTGTAGGGCAGGATCCGCAGTCCCGTTGAAAACGGGACCAGTGATCCTGCCTATTTCATATTACCACAAAGGGAGCCATTTTGAGAATTCTTGAGATTGCCGCGCCTCGATCGCCGGAGCGATCATCGGCTCGCAATGACAATGTGTGATACATTATGCGACAATACGCGGCTATGCTCCAGAAAAAAGCTCCACTACATGTCGTTGCGAGGAGCGAGTCTTCGAGCGACGAAGCAATCTAAAAAAGTTAAAAATGTGATTTTCTCCTGAAATCAATCAATTTAATTTACAGAAAATATCTTGAGATTGCCGCGCCTCGATCGCCGGAGCGATCATCGGCTCGCAATGACAATGTGTGATACATTATGCGACAATACGCGGCTATGCTCCAGAAAAAAGCCTCACTACATGTCGTTGCGAGGAGCGAGTCTTCGAGCGACGAAGCAATCTAAAAAATTTAAAAATGTGATTTTCTCCTGAAATTTATCAATATAATTTACAGAAAATATCCTGAGATTGCCGCGCCTCGATCGCCGGAGCGATCATCGGCTCGCAATGACAATGTGTGTGGCCTCACATGAATTAACTAGTAATTCCCATGGCAAGAGGCTCCAATAAATGTCGTTGCGAGGAGCGAGTCTTCGAGTGACAAAGCAATCTAATTGAGACTATTTATGTTTAAACAGTACTATATATACATAATGACCAACAAAAATAATGATGTCCTTTACACGGGCGTCACGAATGATTTAAAACGACGTGTTTATCAACACAGGAGCAAACAAATCAAAGGATTCACCCAAAAATATAATCTATGCAAACTTGTGTATTACGAGATTTTTGGTGATCCCTACAATGCAATTACCAGAGAAAAACAAATTAAGGCGGGTTCCCGAAAAAGAAAGATTGATCTAATCGAAGAAATGAATCCTGACTGGAATGATCTATATCAGTCTATTTGAGATTGCCGCGCCTCGATCGCCGGAGCGATCATCGGCTCGCAATGACAATGTGTGATATTTTATAAGGCAATACGCAACCATTTTCCAGTAAAAAGCTTCACTACATGTCGTTGCGAGGAGCGAGTCTTCGAGTGACGAAGCAATCTAAATAAATTTAAAATGTGATTTTCTCCTGAAATCAATCAATATAAATTAAATAAAATATCTTGAGATTGCCGCGCCTCGATCACCGGAGCGATCATCGGCTCGCAATGACAATATCTGATACATTATGCGGCAAAACGCGACTATGTTCCAGCAATAAGCCTCACAACATGTCGTTGCGAGGAGCGAGTCTTCGAGCAACGAAGCAATCTAAAAGATAGATCCTACTCACCCGACCCCGTGAACCAGCTTTTTTTCTTCTTCACCATGTCCGGGAAAAGAGGCGCGCTGAGCTCCTCGGGAAGCTGAATTTTCGGTTTGAACAGACCAAGATAACGCTGATACCATTTCCAGTTCTTTTTCTCGGCCTTCATGAATTTCTTGATCGCCTTCTCGCGCTCGAACGCGACGGCATCGAATTTTTCTATTTTCTGCAGGAGATTTTCGACATTCTCGCGCCGCTCCATGGCCGCGCGGAAAGTATCATAATCGGTAAAATTGAATATTGTCTGGATAATCGGCTCGAAAAAGACCATCGTCTGGGCACCGATATAATTAAGCGGCTTGACCGACTCCAGAAACATAATCGCCGGTGTGGTCATGTGCCACATCACCACTTTTTTGGCGACCTTATCCAGCACCCGATCCTCTTCCTCGGGGATCGGCTGTTTCATCCTGTCGGGGGGATCGACATTGCCCCTGAAAATCGACATCCTATCGCTCCTCCTCTTCGGCCCGTGTCGCCTCCATCCGCTCCTTCACGAAAGCCACGACTTCATCCTTGTTGTTCCAGAATTTTATATAGATGCCGCGAAAGTTCTCCATCCGCGACGGTCTCACGAACGGCGACAGCAAAACGCCGTTTTTGTCGGGGAAATACGAGCGGTACTGGGTCCATTTCTTCTTTAAATTTTGCGTCGTCGTTTTGACAAAAATGTCTTCATCGGTCAGCGTGTACCGGGTGGGAAAATAAAACGATGTCAGCGAACCGAACAGAATCAGCACCGCCAGAACACCGAACCAGACCGACATGGTCGCGAAATAAACCACCGCGATAACAATGACGATAAAAATCGTTACCAGCGCCGTGGTTCGCCTGCTTTTTTTGGCCGGATGACAGACCCACTCCAGCGATTTACCCGGCACGGCCGGTTTTTCTTTTTCGGGGGCCGTCTCGTCGGCTTTCGCCGCGTTCAGATCGAATGAAAGTTGTTCTTTGTCTTTATCCGTCATGGCTCTTGTTTATCGAGCGATTCGGGGGTGCGGTACCGCTCTTTTTTGACTTTGCCCATCATATCCAGAAAATCTTTGGGGTCGATTACTTTTTTCTCGATCAGGAGCCTTACCAGCGCCTCCTGCGCGAGATTGTTCGACAGCGCCAGCTCTTCGTACGACACATCGCGCGCCTCGCCGTCAACCACCATCTTCAACGCAATCTTTTTATCATCGGCCATAAAACTGCTCCGTTCTTTTTATTCCAACCGTCATAGTTTCTACGCTCGACACGGCCCTATGGTTTTGGATTTGTTTCGGTTGATTCGATCGACTCTTTTCGGGGATTGTCGAATGTTACCGGGTGCGGCATACCGTCCTCGATTTTAAACACCGGCAGGGCTATGTTTTCACGGTTGTTCCCGAAAGTCACCACCCCTGATGCGCCCCGGTAATTTTCTATCCCCGAAAGGTATCGGGTAATACCGGCATGGGTATAGCGTCCCGCCATGAGCGCCTCGCATATCAGCCCCATCGCGTCATAACCAAGCGCTTCGAGCCGCCCCGGCTGCCGCCCGTAGCGGCGGTCGAAATCGGCAGTAAACCTCTGCGCCGTTTCGTTTTCGTTGTCACCGATCAATCCCGAAGTAAAATAACAGGTTTTGGTTACCCTGTCACCCAGCGAATATACGGTGCTGTTACCCCATCCGTCGCCGCCGAGGTAAACCGTGTTCAGATTATAAAAATTGATTTGCGGCAGAAGCTGTCGCAATTGGCCGGCATCGGCCGGTATATAAATACAATCTATCCACACCGGAACCTCTTCGGCCTCGATCGTGTCACCGTCGTCATTGAGAAAAATAATCGAATCAAGCAACTGACCCATAGCCAGCGATTTCAAATCGCGGACGTAGGGCCCGAAATCGGTCACCCGGGACCGGAAATACTCGACACCGAGAACGGTTCCGCCCCGCTCCTTGAAACGTCCGGCAAAAGCCCGGGCCATGGACATGTTCTCCGGCGAGGTGGGCGTCATGATGGCCGCGGTGTCGGCCCGGAGCCACTCAATCGCCAGATCGGCCATACGTATCCCCTGCCAGTCGAGATTCGGCTGAACCTGGAAACTGCTCGCGGAAAGCGCCGTCAGACCGCCCTGTGTCGCGGCGGGAATTACAAGCGGCATATCGCCGCAGGCAAGAACGGCCGAGGCCACACCGGTCTCTTCACTTGTCAAAGGACCGATAGCAGCGGTAACACCCTCGGCCGACATCTGCTTGACTATTCGCGCCGCCTCGATTGTCTCTCCCCGGCTGTCATACACAACCGGTTCCAGTCGGCGGCCCGTTTTCTCGGTAAACTCGGCCGAACGCATTTTGATACCGTCGAACAACTGCTCGCCGAATTTCTGCAAATCTCCGGACATCGGCAGCACCACCCCGATCTCCGCCTTACGCTTCAGGAGCGTGTTGGCCTGTTCGATCAGTCCGGCCGCCTCGGTTCCGGGACACGAACCAAGCAGTGTCCCCACCACCTGGAGACTTCCCTTTTCGATCAGTCCGCGCGCCGCCGCGGTAAAAAGACGGCACCGGCGGTCGCCCGTCAGGCTTACCTTACGCATCTTATCGACAAAGCCGCCGCGTCCCGACGGTATTGCCGACTCTATCGAACCGAGAACAATTTCATCGAGGTTATTGTCGTTTGAATGTACATAGGCCTCGACATAATAGTCGATAGCGGCATCGGCATGCATCAATCTGTACTGGATATTACCAAGATAAAAATAGGAATAGGCGGCAAATCGGGAATTCGGGTAGTCATTAATAAGCCGCCGAAAATCGTGACGGCTAAGGTCGAAACGCTCGGCATAGTAACCCGCCTTGGCCTTGAAAAAAAGGTGCGACTCGCGGTTGGGGTGCTCGGTATACCGGTTCACCAGTTCGGTGAATTTGGCATAGGCCGAAGAATAGTCGCCCTCCTCGAGATATTCATACGCACTCTTGAAGAGCGCGTCGGCGTTATCCGCGTAAGACACCGCCGTAACCAGCAGTACCAATAGTACCGATAGAAATAAGTACTTCACTTATATCACCTGCCCTACAGAGAATATTTACCGAAATCTTCGGGGTCTATCCTTTTTAGCCGGTCGGCCAGCGACTCGCCGTCCTTCCTGGCCTCATCCGGCATTTCGGGGACACTCAGATTAAACAGCGACTCCTCGGCGAAAATGGGGGCCTTAACCTTGAGCGCCAGCGCTATGGAATCGGACGGCCGAGCGTCGATTTCATGCATCACACCATCGCACTTGAGCCAGATTCGCGCATAATATGTCTGTTCTTTCAACTCCGTAACGGCAATTTTCTCCACATTGGCCGACAGCGCCGAAATAACGGTCTTCAATACATCATGCGTCATCGGTCGTTTGGACTCGATTTTCGAAAGCTCCATCGCAATCGCCCAGGCCTCGGCCTGCCCGATCCAGATCGGAAGTTTCTTGTCCGACTCCATGTGGGCAAGGATCACCACCGGAGAATTGGTCAGCAGGTCGAGCGCCAGCCCGTCAACCTTTACCGCTAATAAGGCCATTTTTTATGCCTTTCTGATTACCCACAGTTTGATATTGGCGATAATATCTTTTTCGACCTTCACGGGTACCGTGTAAACTCCAAGCGACTTGATCGGCTCATCGAGCTGAACCGACTTCTTGTCCACTTTGAATCCCTCGGCGGTCAGCAGATCAATAATATTCTGCGCCGTAACCGAACCGAAAATCTTGTCTTCCTCACCGACCAGAACCTCGCTGGTGAGAGAAAGCTTCTCCATATCCAGTTTAATCTTCTCCGCTTCACGCATTTTCTTGCGCTTGCGAATTTCATTCTGCCGGTCGATTTCGCCGATCGCCTGCAAATTTCCCTTGGTCGCAGGAATAGCAAGATTCCTGGGGATCAGGTAATTGCGGCCATAGCCGGTCTTGACAACCACCGTCTGGCCGGCTTTCCCCAGATCAGGAATATCCTGCCGAAGAATAACCTTCATTTCTTTATCCTTTCAAAATACATTAATACCTAACCAATCAATCTGGCCCGGACTTTTCGAAAATCGAAATAGCTGTCGAGAAATCCAATCGCCGCCGCCAGAATAAGTCCGGGAAGCTGCAAAAAGGCTATGCCCAGATAAAGCAAAACCTTCAATACAATCGATAACCTTATTTTTTTAAGGTAATACTCGATTACCGCAAAACCGAACAACGCATAGAAAAACCCGACTAACAGAAGCGCGTTATCGGCAAATATTTTTACCAAATCGGGTCCGATCAACCGCAGCAGGATAATCAGACCGGTCACATATATAAATGCCTGCGGCATTTTCCAGTAAATAAAACTCCCCAGCCCCGGGTGAAATTTCCTGAGCATATCAAGCAACAGCTTTAACAACAGCCACCCGATAAATAGAAACGCCACACCGTTCAGCGCCAGAAAACCCGGCGCCAGACGTTTTGTCATCTCGAAAACGGATTCGAAATTGTCGGCCAGATCGGCCTTGAGGGCCTCGGATGTATCCAGCGACTGAAGCGTCGTCATGGCATAACTGCTCATAGCATCGATGGACTCGTTGAACGGCTCACGAATCATCACGAATAATATGATGGATAATACCATTGCCGTAATCATACCGATTATCATAGCCCGGCGGGGATTTATCCCCGAGGCCATGGCTCGCCCGAAAATGCCCCCGGGAATTACTGAAACACCCCAGAAAGCATACATCCAGACAGCCGCCCCGTGTATCAAAAACAGGACGACCAGCGAACCTGTTATACCGATTGTCAACAATATATCCATCTTATTATACGCCAGATAAATGACCGCAAACACCGCCGCAATACTCGCCAGATAATTAATCACCGGTAACAGAAGCGCGGCCGGGAAAACAAATAACAGAGGCAGACAGCAATATCCGATCAATGGCCTGATATCTTGCCCGTTCGGATGCATACTACCCCCGCCGTTTCATTTAACGGTAAAATTCACTGGTAAAAGGCATTATCGCCAAATGCCGGGCTCTCTTGATCGCCGTCGTCAGCATCCGCTGATGGCGGGCGCAGTTTCCGGAAATCCGGCGCGGCACAATTTTGCCCCTTTCATTCACAAATCTCTTAAGCAACCTGTCATCATGGTAATCGATGACATTGATTTTATCTTCACAGAAGCGGCATATCCGCTTTCTTCTTCTGTCAAAATCAGCCATGTTTTCGCCTTTGTTATTTAAAATTTAAAATACTTTTCCATGTCATACACCGGATCGAGATCCCTCTTCACCGGCATGTCATGACGGCTCGGATGAATCTCAAAAATCCCGGCCGGCTTATAATTCGTTCTCAGTCGGATCGACCGTCTTATCATTTTTTTCGGTTTCGGTCGGTTCGGCTGTTTCGGCCGGTTTCTCCGGTTCCGGTTTCGGTTCCGGTTTCACTTCCGGTTTTGGCGCCGCAGGCGGCTCGGGTACGGTTTCTTTTTCGACCGGGGGTTTCTCAAAGGGAGCGGTTTCCACCGGTTTCCTCCCATACGGTCTCGAATCTTCTCTTCGCCCGCGCGGTATATGATGAGGCTTCGGAGCAGGCTTCTCCAGGCTACCCTCGAACTGCACCGTCAGGTGACGAATATACGGCTCCTCGAGACGGAACAATCGATCCATTTCCGTCAGGAGTTCATTATTGCCCTCAAACACGAGACGGGTGTAAAAACCCTGTGTGAATTTCTTGATGGGATAGGCCAGCCGGCGAATACCCCAGCGATCCTCATTGAGGATTTTGCCTTCCTTACGAGTGATTAACTCTGTCACTGATTTGATCTGTCGATCGAACGCGGCGTCATCCGCCTGTGGGCTCAAAATAAAGGTCGTCTCATAGATTCTCATTCAGATCCTCCCTATGGACGTTTCAGGTTTCAAACGGCCCCGGCTTATTCGCTTGATGCTTCATCCGGAGCAGGGTTAACATTATATATAGTCATCGCCTCTTCAGGGCGGTGATTTAATGAATATAATACGCCTTCGGCCGCTTTTCCAAGCATTTTATTTCTTTTTTCCAGCTCTTCGCCGGAAAATCTTCCCAGGACAAACTCGATTATATCGGTATTTCCCGAAATCGGGCCGATTCCCAGCCGAAAACGTAAAAACTCATTGCTGCCAAGATGTTCGATTATCGACTCCAGACCATTATGACCGCCATCAGAACCCTTCGTCCGTATCCGCATTTTCCCCAGCGGAAGGTTGTAATCATCGACAATAACCAGAATTTCCTCCGGTTTCACGTCGAAATCGGCCATAGCCTGACTTACCGCGACCCCGGAATTATTCATATAAGTTGTTGGCCATATCAATCTTACTGTCCGGTCTTCGATCTTTTTCGAGGCCGACACATAAAACGGTGAAATTTCGCGCTTTTTGAGCCGCCATTTGGCGAAAATCCGATCCAGCACCTCGAAACCGAGATTGTGCCGTGTCCCGACATATTTTTCGCCGATATTGCCAAGTCCGATAATCAATGATATCATCTATAACTCCAAATCAGAGCCAAACATAACAAAACTATCGATATTGTCAAGCGACAGAATTGGCTGAATATCGAACCATATATGCAGTATATCTAATGAAGACCACAAACGGGGATCATTCACGGAGGTGACAGTCATGATTATTTTCGAGAAGAAAGAAAATGTCGCGCCGATTTGCCCGCACTGTAAAAGGGAAATCGAGAAAATATGGTATCGCGAACTGAGCGGCGATCTCGGTAAACGCTGTCTCTATTTCTGTCCGATATGCCGCGGATCGCTGGGCGTCTCGCACCGCAAGGGTTTGACTTTCGGCTTATAGTTGCCGCGGATTGTATTTGTTGTTATCTTGCGCCCATGCCGATTTATTATCCCAAAGATGATTTCGATGATTTCTATATCGAGATTGTCCCCGAGGAATCGGGTGTGTTTGCGCTGTGGGATACCGATGAAGTCATTTTCTACGGTTACACCACCGGGAGTCTGCGCGAGGAGTTGTATAAACACAAACGCGGTATGTACGGCGACTGCACCGCCGGGGCGGTCTATTACAATTATGAGCTGACCATGTTTCCCGACTATCGCTGCCGCGACCTTCTCCGCGAATTCGAAGCGGAGCATGGCCGTTTACCTCGATGCAATCAAAGCTGATTTATTTTCAATGTTTCGAAATAAACCGGGCAGGAGTTGCATAACCCCTGCCCGCAGTTTTTTATTCACCTGTCTCTTCAGGTTTCCTCGGAGGATTATCGGAATTGTAACATTCCCGGAAAACTTTCCAGTTGCCGTCCTCCTGCATTTTCATGATCGAGAGATAACTGCCCGAGACATTCACTGTATCGGGTGTCATTTTTAGAATAGCTGTATATGTAAATGTCCCGCTGATATATCCCCAATTTTCGATGACGGCAATCTCCTCGTTGTTGATTTTCAGGTCGATAGTGGACATGTCCAGAAGCGACTGCATCGAGTTTTTTATGGCCTCTTTCCCGACCACCGGCGCCGTGAACGGTTCCATCCGTTTGGCATCGTCATCCCACAAAGCGCTCCAGCCGTCGATATCCCCGGCTTTCAATGTCTTCTCGTAATGGTCGATAAATGTCGCGATAGCCTCTTTGTCGGCCGCTATCTGTTCGGCTGTTTTCCCGGCCTCACCAGCGCAGGACAACGCCAGACACATTATCAGTGTCAGTGCGACAAGGCAGAGTGGATGTCCTCTTCTTTTCATCGTTTTCTCCCCCTTTTTGGGTTTTCTGCAACATCGAATCGGGCGGAATAATCGCATGATAATTCAGCCCATCATTATTGATTTATCTTTTATTATACCGGACTTTGCTTGCGTTAAATTGACCAGATAATATCTTCGATTAATTGATACGGTTTGATTTTCCGAATCCGGTACAATAAAGATAATACATTCATCTTTGTCAACCCCCGTATGTATTGGCCGGCGCCACACACCATTTGATAATAGTTATCTATAGTAGGTCAAATCTCTCGGAGATTTGACCTGCAATGACTTTTTCCCTTGTACTATTGTTGTTCTCATACATTTACGGCGAAATGGGTTCGTTTCGTTTTTTTTATACAATTGTAGTGTCAGGTCACAATTCCGACCGGAGTCGAAATCCCTTCCTTCGTCAGGATTTTCAACAGGACCTGACACAACTGTAATGTACCTTAAACGTCGTTGCGGGCGGAGAGATGCGCCATTGGCGCATATCGGAGCGTGGCAATCACGCCGCTTATTGCGATAAGGCTGACTTAGAAATATAAGCGACGAGATTGCCACGTCACTCATCCCCGCCATTGGCGGGTATGAGTTCCTCGCAATGACGTGTGTTGGGCGTTTTTTATTATGTGTACTCATATTGTCATATACTGACATCCCTTTTTTCGTTGTACTATCAATGCGCTCATATAATTACAGCGAAATGGGTTCGTTTCGTTTTTTTTATTATTTACAATGTGATCGGCGGGTCCTCCCTTCGTTTTTCTCAGGATCTTCGACAGACCCGCCGGGTGTCGGGTGCCCTTCGAAGCTCAGGATTTTACAGTGACCCGACACCACATAAAAATACAACACTCCTTTCATATATCCCCCTCCGCCCGCATTTACCACAAAACCACTACAATATCGAAAAAACGGTTTTGTTGAATGGCAACGAGTTGGCGAAAAAAAGGGGCTTAAAAAAGGGGCGGTTAGCCCGCATTTACCATCAAAGTTGTAGTGATTTGGGATTTGAAATGGTACCAAGCGGCGGGTCACAATTCCGACAAGAGTCGAAATCAAGACCCGCCTCGAACGTCTATTGTTGATCATAAGTAGGTCGAATCTCTCCGAGATTTTAGGTCAAGCCTCAGCGAGGCTTGACCTGCGATGATTATTCTACCTTGACAAAACACATACAGGTCATATATTTACAATATAAATCAGGTTTTTACCTGTCTGGTTTTTATATATTTCAAAAGAGTACATCAAAGAAACCAGGGGACTATGGGAATTACATGCCTTTTATAATATTCAATCATAGGGTTACATCATGAAAAAAGCTATAGTGGGATTATTTGTTACCGTGTTTTTGGTCATGCCGTTCTCATCATTTGCCGGCAGTTGCGGTGATGTTGACAATTCGGGCACGATCAATATTCTGGATGTAACCTATCTTATCAATTATCTATATAGAGGCGGACCGGAGCCTGACTGCGGACCTGAAACGGGAACGGAAACGGATATTGACGGCAATATCTTTCATACAATCAAAATCGGCGACCAGTGGTGGATGATGGAGAATCTTAAGGTAACACATTATCGCAATGGTGACCCGATACCGAATGTGACCGATGGTGCCACATGGTATGGTTTAACTACGGGGGCCTATTGTGAATACGACAACAATCCGGGCAATGTGGCCACCTATGGCAGGTTGTATAATTGGTATGCCGTGGATGATAGCCGCAACATTGCCCCTGCCGGGTGGCATGTGCCGACAGACGCGGACTGGAAGCAACTGGAGATGTATCTTGGCTTGAGCCAGGTTGAGGCGGATTCTTTAGGCTGGCGCGGGACTGATGAAAGCGGGAAGCTAAAGGAAGCCGGCACAACGCATTGGGCCAGTCCGAATACCGGAGCTACGAATGAAAGCGGTTTCACCGCCCTTCCCGGCGGTTACCGCTACGCCACTGGTTACTTCCTCAATATGGGTAACTACGCCGGCTTCTGGTCGTCCACGGAGAAGGATAGCGGCGGCGCATGGAACCGGTACTTGTATTACAATAATATGCAGGTCCTCCGCAACACCCACGATAAGCGGGGCGGGTTTTCTGTTCGTTGTGTCCGGGATTAGCATGAGTAGGTCAAATCTCTCCGAGATTTGACGTCAAGCCTCAGAGAGGCTTGACCTGCGATGACTATTCTACCTTGACAAAACACATACAGGTCATATATTTACAATATAAATCAGGTTTTTACCTGTCTGGTTTTTATATATTTCAAAAGAGTACATCAAAGAAACCAGGGGACTATGGGAATTACATGCCTTTTATAATATTCAATCATAGGGTTACATCATGAAAAAAGCTATAGTGGGATTATTTGTTACCGTGTTTTTGGTCATGCCGTTCTCATCATTTGCCGGCAGTTGCGGTGATGTTGACAATTCGGGCACGATCAATATTCTGGATGTAACGTATTTAATCAACTATCTGTACAAAAGCGGTCCTGACCCCGATTGCGGGACATCTTATTCAGGAATATGCGGGGATGTTGATAACTCCGGCACGATCAATATTTTGGATGTAACTTATCTTATTAATTATCTTTATAAAGGCGGCCCTGAGCCTGATTGCGATGAAACAACCGGAACGGTTACAGATATCGATGGTAATGTTTATCAGACGGTGACGATTGGGACGCAAGTGTGGATGATGGAAAATCTAAAGGTAACCCATTATCGCAATGGTGACCCCATCCCGCACGTAACCGATAACAGCACTTGGGAAGGTTCAACTACCGGAGCCTATTGCGAATATGACAATAATCCGGCTAACGTTGCCACTTATGGTAGGTTATATAACTGGTATGCGGTGGATGACAGCCGGAATATCGCTCCGGCAGGGTGGCATGTGCCTACTGATGAAGAGTGGAAACAACTGGAGATGTATCTGGGTATGAGTCAAGCGGAGGCCGATGGTACAGGTTATCGTGGTACCGATGAAGGCGGCAAGCTAAAGGAAGCCGGCACAACGCATTGGATAAGTCCGAATACCGGAGCTACAAATGAAAGTGGTTTTTCCGCCCTTCCCGGCGGTTACCGCTACCACTTTGGTTACTTCAACGATATGGGTTTCTACGCCTACTTCTGGTCCTCTACGGAGTACGATGATTACTACGCCTGGTACCGAATCCTGCTCTGCAATTACGCGGAGGTCTACCGCTACTACACCAATTACTATAAGCAAGTCGGGTTTTCTATTCGTTGTGTCCGGGATGATGAGGAACCCACTACCGGAACGATTGTCATCGATCCAGAACCTGATGCACTAAACGCACCATGGTCGCTTTCAGGTCCGGGTGGATACAATAACAGCGGTAATGGTGATCTGACACTGAATGACCTTGATATCGGTGACTATACCATCACCTGGGGCGCTGTCGCCGGCTGGATTACCCCACCGGGTGAGATGCAGACTCTGACCGCGGGAGCGACAATAACATTCACCGGCACCTATGTGGAAGAAGGATCCGGCACAGTAACCGACATTGACGGCAATGTCTATCAAACCATAAAAATCGGCGACCAATGGTGGATGATGGAAAACCTGAAAGTGACCCACTATCGCAATGGCGACGCGATACCGCACGTAACCGATAACGGCACTTGGGAAGGTTTAACTTCCGGGGCCTATTGTGAATATAACAATGATCCGGGCAACGTTGCCACCTATGGGAGGTTGTATAACTGGTATGCGGTCGATGACAACAGAAACATTGCCCCAGCAGGCTGGCATGTACCGTCTGATGCTGAGTTTAAGCAACTGGAAATGTATCTCGGTATGAGTCAGGCTGAAGCAGATGCTACCGGCTGGCGCGGTACTGATGAAGGTGGCAAGCTAAAGGAAGCCGGCACAACGCATTGGGACAGTCCGAATACCGGAGCGACGAATGAAAGCGGTTTCACCGCCCTTCCCGGCGGTATGCGCTACTCCGATGGTTACTTCCACGGTATGAGTTACAGCGCCGACTTCTGGTCCTCGGCGGAGTACAGTGATTACGGCGCCTGGGGCCGGACCCTGGGCTACGGTTGCTCTGAAGTCAAGCGCTTCAGCAGCCTCGATAAGGGTTTCGGGTTTTCTATTCGTTGTGTCCGGGATTAGCATAAGTAGGTCAGGAGCGAGATTTGTCGGCGAAAAAAAATACCGTCAGGAAATGGTTCCTGACGGCGCAAAAAGAGACTCGCATTTAGAATTAGGCAGGAGTCCAGAGACTCCTACCCTACTATTATTACTGATTTAGCATGAGTAGGTCAAATCTCTCCGAGATTTGACGTCAAGCCTCAGAGAGGCTTGACCTACAATTGCTGACGGCGAATAAGGATTCCGTCAGGAAAGGGTTCCTGACGGCGCAAAAAACCGGAGATTCGACACCACAAAATTCCGTCAGGAAAGGATTCCTGACGGCGCAAAAAGAGACTCGCATTAAGAATTAGGCAGGAGTCAGGAGACTCCTACCCTAATATTAATACTGATTTAGAGATAAAAGCGACGAGATTGCCACGTCACTCATCCCCGCCATTGGCGGGTATGAGTTCCTCGCAACGACGTGTGTTGTTACTTCATTTTATTTTTCGGTGTAATTTCCTGGAAATATGATTGACACTATTTGGCCTCAAACAGGCGCAATGAATTCGTTACGAATTTATATAGAAAATATGATTCCCCCCTATTTCGCCTTTAATAAGCGTAATGAGTTGGTGACGACGAACAAGGATGAGAATGACATCGCGGCGGCGGCGACGATCGGCGACAGGCCCCACCCGAACCATGGATAAAACACGCCGGCGGCAAGCGGGATGGCGATAATATTATAGAAAAAGGCCCAGAAAAGATTCTGCTTGATGGTTTTGAACGTCATACCGGAAATCTCGAGCGCCTCGACCAGCGACAGAAGATTATCACGGACAAGAATAATATCGGCCGACTCCATCGCCACATCGGTCCCCGATCCGAGCGCGACACCGATATCGGCGGCGGCCAGCGCCGGTGCATCATTGATACCATCGCCGACCATCATCACATTTTTATCGGCGCGGCGCAATGTCTCCACCATGATCGCTTTCTGGTCCGGCTTGATCCCGGCTTCGAATTTGACCAGCCCGAGCTGATCGGCGACACCTTTGGCGGTTTTGTGATTGTCGCCGGTGAGCATGAGCACCTCGCGGCCGGTATTGCGCACCTTGTCGATAACCTCGCCCGCCTCGTCCTTGACTTTATCGGTTAGCGAGACAAAACCGAGCGCGCGGCCGTCGGCCGCGACATAAACGACGGTGCGGCCCAGCGCCATTTCCTCATCGGCGGGTGCGGCATAAGCCGACAAATCGATTTTTTCCTTGGCCATCGTTGCGGCATTACCCACCAGCACCGACTGCCCGTCGATATCGGCCTTCAAACCGAAACCGGGAAATTCGACAAGATTTTTATGCGGTTTGATTGTGACACCCAGTTCATCGGCTCTTTTCCTGATGGCCCCGGCCAGCGGGTGATTCGAACCGGATTCGACCGAGGCGGCCATTTCCAGCAGTTCGCTTTCGTATTCCTCGTCGAGGGCGCGGATAGTGGCGACCTCGAAACGGGCATAAGTGAGAGTACCGGTTTTGTCGAAAACGACGAAATTTGTTTTGACCGTCCGCTCGAGAATATCGCCGCCGCGAATATATATCCCGCGCCGGGCGGCATAACCGGTCCCGGCCAGAATGGCGGCCGGTGTGGCCAGACCGAGCGCGCAGGGGCAGGCGATAATGAGCACCGCCACGGGCGCTTTGACAAGCATGGCGCTGGACGGATCGACCAGATACCATACTGCCAATGTCGCCGCGGCGATTATCAGGACAATCGGCACGAAAACACCGGCGATTTTATCGGCCAGCCGCTGGACCGGCGCTTTGCGCCCCTGGGCCTCGACCACGAGCCGTACAATACCGGCCAGGAAGCTGTCCTCGCCGATGCCGGTGACCTCGAATTTGAAACCGCTGTTGCCGTTGACCGAGCCGCCGATAACAGTATCGCCGATATTTTTCTCGACCGGCACCGCTTCGCCGGTGAGCATCGACTCATCGACAGCGGGTTCACCCTCGATAATTTTTCCATCGGCGGCGACTCTCTCCCCCGGCTTGACGGCGATAATCATGCCCGGCCTGATCGCCGAGACCATGATCTCGGAGAGCTGCTCATCGGCCACCACAGTGGCGGTATCGGGCCGAAGTTTGAGGAGGGCGCCGATAGCATCGCGTCCCCGGTTTTTGGCGCGTGTCTCCAGAAAGCGGCCGAGAAGAATCAGCGTGATAATCATGGCGGCGCTTTCAAAGTAGAAATGCTCGAGCGGTTTTTCGCGCAATCCGAGAAGCGTCAGGACGGCATAGACGCTGTATAGAAAAGCGGTCAGCGAACCGAGCGCGATGAGCGAGTTCATATTGGCGCGGAAATGCTTTGTCTGATTCAATGCATCGGTGTATATCCCGCGTCCGGCATAAAACATCACCGGGAGCGTCAGAAGCAGTTGCAATATACCGCCGGTGAGACGACCGAATATCGGCCGGTCCATGAGCATTCCGCTCATGCTCAGGAAAATAATCGGGATGGTGAAGGCGAGAGCGATGAGAAAACTGCGGCGGCTTTGGCGAAGTTCGCTGTCGTCGCTCAGGTCGACCGTTACTGCTTTGCGGGCCGTATAACCGAGTTCGGAGATTTTATCGGTTATCGCTTTCGAATCGACTGTCTCCGGATCATAGTCGACCGCGGCGGTACCCATGGCGAAATTGACACTGGCGCGCACGACGCCCGGCATTTTCGCCAGACCGCTTTCGATACCGGCGGCACACCCGGCACAATGCATGCCGCTTATTTTGAGATCGAGTTCACTGGATTTTTTCATACGGCACAAGATAAGCAAAAAACCGTCAATTTGCAAAACAGCAAATCAACGGTTTTTTTCAGAATACGGTTTAACCCGTGATTGTCTTATTTGAAGCCCATCCCGATAAGCAGTTGTGGGCACTTCTTCATCAATTCTTTTTTGATTTTCGTCCGTGCCCGGTGCAGATACCATCGCACCGTCGCCTCGGGCATATTCATTATATTGGCGACATCATCGATATTGCAGCCATCGACATCACGAAGCAGAAAAGCCGAACGCTGTTTTTCGTTCAACGACCCGGCCGCCTCGTCGATATATTCGCGCAGTCGGCTGCGTTTGTAGGAAGCTTCCGGGGTGTCGTTCTTTTCGTCTGCCTTCTCCTTGACATTTTCGATGGATTCGTGCTGATGGCGATGATGTTTGCGCATATAATCTATTGACGCATTGACGGTTATTCGATACAACCAGGTATAGAAACGCTTTTTCTCGTCAAAGCGCCAGATATTCTGGTTAACCTTGACAAAGACGTTTTGCATAATGTCAGCGGCCTCATCGTAGTCTCCTACCATTTTATAGGCAAGAGAGGCCACTTGATTCTTGTAGAGACGAACCAGGCGGGAAAACGATTTCTGGTCTCCAGCCTTGATCTTAGCTACAATTTCCCTGGTCTCTCGTTCGATACGATCATCGAGATCGCCGTTTCTGCCCTTTTTCTTCGCTGCCATTGCATTCATGGCTGCCTCCTGGCCTTAATAATACATTGTGGGTCTACTGAATCTATATTAACAATGAACAATAAAAATGATATTTTGTTCCTCGAATATGCCTCGGGGCCGCATTTTTCTCAAATTTCCATGCAATTAATGGAATTTAAGAGTTATTTATTTGTCTGGTCGTACAATCAAGCGAATTTCAAAGATGAGTTAGAAACCCCTTGTAATAAGTATACAACCGCCAAACAGCAAGGTCAACACTTTTTTTAGAAATTGAGGTGGGTGCCCCGGGTCGGTCAGTTGAACTACCGCCCTTTCTTTATTTTACGCAAGAGTACAAATTTGGTTTCAGAAATTAGAGCGACGGAAAAAATCGACCATGATTACCGAAGCTCAATAAAATTTGGAGATTGTGCCTATTGGACGCGGCCGCGTCTTAGTTCAGGATATATTCAAGCGGATTGACACGTTTGCCGTTTTTGATGACTTCGTAATGAAGATGCGGGCCGGTGGAATAGCCGGTCGAGCCCATCAAGCCGATCAGGTCGCCGCGCCGGACCTTCTGTCCCCGTTTCACCTTGATCTTGCTAAGGTGCCCGTAACGGGTTTCATAACCGTAGCCATGATTGATTTTGACCAGTTTGCCCAAACCGCCCGAAACGCCGGTGAATTTAACGACACCATCGGCGGTAGCATATATGGGTGTGCCGGTTTTGTTGCCGATATCGATCCCGCCATGGAACTGTTTATAGCCGGTGAACGGGTCCAGCTTCATACCAAAGCCGCGTGTCCGGTAACCCCGTGTCGGCATAATCGAGGGGGTATGATCGAGGATGGACCGTTTTTCGGCAAGGACGTCATAGACTTCCTCGAATTTGTCTTTTTCGAATTTCGCCAGCCTCAGGAGGGCATCGACATCACCCTCGGTATCGAACATTAATTTCAGATTTTCGGTCAGGTTTTCGTTCTCGGGATTACCCGGTCCGCCGATACCAAGCAGGCGCTCATCGGGACTAATTTCGGGAAGACTGAATATATTACGAATGACGATTTCTTTTTCGACCAGTTCGCCGTAGATGTTGTTAATCTCGTCGATTTGCCCCTTGAGCTCGTCATATTTTTTGGCCAGGAGTTCATTTTCGGCTTTGAGTGTTTCGATCTGAGCCGATGAGGACTGTGATTTGACGAATGAGGCGGTCAGGAAAATATCAGCCACGAACAAAAAGGCGATAACCGCCGCACAGACAATTATAAAGGCGTATGAAATGCTGAATTGCCGCATTTTCTCGCGGCTGCCGGGGATCAGCATAAATGAAAGTCGTTTACCTAACATAGCCGGTTATTCCAATCAGTCCTTTACAATAGCGAAATTCAAAGAGTACCAAAATTTCGCCGGAAAATATGCTAAAGTCTATTCAAAGTCAACAAAAATCAGGCATATTTTGTTCACCGGCTGACGCCGATTAAAATTATTTAATCAGCATATATTCTTTTTTCAGTACTTTGTTGACCACCTTGACAAACTTTTCGCCATTCAGGTTCTGCAAACTATACAAATGCCAGTAAATCTTCCTTGGCATTATATAGATGTCTTTCTTCTTCGCAGCCATCCGATAACCTCCCTGCCCGTCGGGATTGAAAGGCTGTCGGACAACCTTATATTTAAAATCGACCCCGAGCGGGTTAAACCTTAATGTTTTATTTACTGCCATGTTAAGTTTGCAGAATCCGTACCCCGAGCGGGTATTGGCCAAATTTACTACACAAAATATTATATTGTTACACCACAATAACTTAACTGATGTGCAAAAAAATGACATGGTTGCATAATGAATATCCCGGAAAAATAAATATGGGGAAAAACCGATATTTCGGCTAATGGCCCAATATTTGGACAATTTTTCTCATAAATCGGCCACCGCACACAGACTTGACACGAGCCCGATGAAAGGATAAATTGCCCTGAAAAATCAATATGCCATAAGGAATGTTAATATGCTTTCGATGAAAAATAAGGTTGTCATGGTTACCGGGGCATCGGCCGGAATCGGCTATTCCTGCGCGAAAACATTCGCCGAAGCCGGGGCGAAATTGATTCTGGCCGCGCGGCGGGCCGGGAAATTGAACCGGCTGGCCGAAAAGCTGGCCAAAAAACACAAAACCGAATCGGTGGTTATCGAACTCGATGTCCGCGACCAGAAACAGGTCGAGGAAAAAATCAACGCCTTGCCGGCCAAATGGAAGAAAATCGATGTGCTCGTGAACAACGCCGGACTCAGCCGTGGTCTGTCCAAACTCCACGAGGCGGAACTGCTCGACTGGGAAGAGATGATCGACACCAATGTGAAAGGGTTGCTGTATGTCAGCCGGGTGGTTATCCCGCTTATGGTCAAACGCAACAAGGGCCACGTGATAAATATCGGTTCGATTGCCGGGCACCAGGTTTACCCCGGCGGCAATGTCTATTGCGCCACCAAGCATGCCGTCGATGCGCTCACCAAAGGGATGCAGATCGATCTGGTCGAGACGCCGGTGCGGGTGAGTACGGTCGATCCGGGTATGGTCGAGACCGAGTTCAGCGAGGTCCGTTTCCACGGCGACAAAAAACGGGCCGCGACCGTTTATAAGGGATTGACGCCGCTCAAGGGCGGGGATATCGCCGATGCGGTATATTGGGTGGCGACGCGCCCGCCGCATGTCAATGTGCATCAGGTGCTGATCATGCCGAGGGACCAGGCGACGGCGACGATTGCGAATCGGAAGTAATTATATATTAATTATATATAATATAATTAGTGGTAATTTATTTTAGAGGCCGACCGGATGTCGGCCTTTTTTTTGGCGTCAGGAAAGGATTCCTGACGGCGTGAAAACGATCCGCCCATACAATTTTGGGACGGCCACCCGACGACGGGTGAGGTTTGACCTAAAAGGACGATGCTCGGCCATTCTGAATTTGAATTCTAATCGTATTAATTATAGATTTATAATGCTGCAATATGCTTTCAATCTCATTATTGCTACTATAATCTTCTATGACATCAGTAAAATCAATTGTCTTATCGCCATTTGAGTAGTTTAGTGTTTCTTCCCATGTCTGTTTTCGTATTTCGAGTGCATCCAATATCTGCATTATATCAGCCCCATTTAGTTTTAAATGGTAATTTGTTAACATAAAACCCCACTTCTATATTGTTACTTACAAAATATAAATTTGCGATGATATTTTAGAGCCTTTCGATCAGGGCGAAAACGACTTGGTAAATCCAATGGTTGATTTTCAAAACTATGAAAGCACTGTTTTACAACCATTACATTATCATAATAACGCAATCTTTCTGAAATTACTAATTTATAATTTTCATCAAATGTTATCAATCCTCGATCGAATGCACGATCATGTAATGTGCAAAGACTTATGCCATTCGTAGGATCGGCTCTCCTTTTTTTGTTTTTGCTCCATGGAATTATATGACTGGCATTTAAAAGTTCAGGGATGCTAATTTTACATACTGCACATCTATGTTGGTATGATGTCAAGACTGCTTCACGAAAAAAGTGTTGAACCAGTCTGATACGAGTCATTCTTAATCCTTCTGATTTACTAATAAAAGGAATATAATCAAATACATCAACTGCACCTTGTGTCTTATCCTCTAATACTGCCTCTATTGCCTTTTGACTCTCGAAAGCCAAACCCTCCCAATCTTCATAAAATTCTTGCCAAATCAATTTATCTAATTTACTGATGTTACTTAATCCGTTGACACTTCTGGCCCTATGATAAGGATCTAGACTCGCAAAATTGGCTAATTTCATGGCAACGGCATTTGGTGATCTTCGTAACAAGCCGGCAATTTCGATTATTTTTTTATTGTTTCTGTCAATTTGACCAAAGGATATACGGCAGTATAGATTAAAGGCGATTAGGAGTTCATCGCGACTCCATGGTTTACCTTTATTTATATTATTATTAACCATTCAATTTTTCTGTGCATATTTATGATTATATTCTAAATTATAATATAAGATAAAGATATTTACAATACTAAATCGTGGGCCGGTGATCCATTGCGGTAGCGATTGATATTTTGTGACGGTGTCATAATGTGTGCGGCAGTTTTCCTTATTGCAATAATCCGGCGGCCGACCGAAGCAATCCAATAAAATTTTTTAAGATTGCTTCGTCACTCGATGACTCGATCCTCGCAATGACATTATGGGTATAATTAACTCGCGCCGTCAGGAACCCTTTCCTGACGGAAATCCCCCGCGGACAGGAATGTCCGCGCTACGGTTTGATGGAAAAATCCGTAGGGGCGAATTGTCGAAGATCCTGAACTTTGAAGAGATATACGCCCGGTGTTGGGTGCCCTTCCTTCGTCAGGATTTTCAACGGTGACCCGACACCACATAAGAACGGGCAGATCCTTCGTCCCTCAGGAGGCCTGTGGACATCTGCCGCGCACTCAACCACATTTGATACAAATATCATAAAAAAAACGGCGCCTGCGACGGCGCCGTTTCGATAACCTTCTTTATCCCAAAATCCTATCGGTCGTAATATAACTGAAACTCCCACGGATGCGGGCGGGTGCGAATCTGCTCCACATCCTTGCGTTTCAAATTAATCCAGGCCTCGATCAGATCCTCGGTAAAGACTCCCCCCTCCATCAGGAACTTGTAATCCTTATCGAGCGCATCGAGCGCCTTGGTGAGCGAGGTGGGCAGAAGCGGAATTTTCTTCAATTCGCTCTTCGACATTTCTTCGAGATTCTGGTTGTTGGGCATACCCGGATCGATTTTGTTCCTGATCCCGTCCAGTCCCGCCATAAGCATCGCGGCATAAGCCAGATACGGATTGCAGGTGGCATCGGGAGGCCGGAACTCCATCCGGTGTGTCGAGGCATTGCGCTGATAACCAGGTATTCGAATACAGGCGGTGCGGTTGCCGACCGAGTAGAAACCGCGCACCGGTGCCTCGAAGCCCGGCACCAGCCGTTTGTAGGAATTCGTGGACGGGTTGGTGAACGCAAACAGCGCCGGGGCATGTTTCAGCAGACCACCGATATAGTGCAACCCGACTTTCGATAAACGCGCCGGACCTTTGGCATCGTAAAAAATCGATCCCTTTTTATTGGCCAGGTACTGGTGCACATGCATCCCCGAACCCGGCTCGTTGTAGAGCGGTTTGGGCATGAAAGTGGCCGATTTCCCCGACCGGAAAGCGTGATTCTTGACGATATACTTGATAATCATCGACTGGTCGGCGGTTTTGACCATCTCCTCGAGCGCGGTTTCGATCTCATGCTGACCGGCGCCGCCAACTTCATGATGATGGTATTTCAATTTAATACCGACCCGGTCCATCAAAGTTGTGATTTCCGAGCGGAGATTATATGTCCGGTCCTTCGGCGGAGCGGCGTGATATCCGCCCTTGTACTGCACCTTGTAGCCGAGATTTTTCTCCCCGGCACGACCGGCGTTCCATTCGGCTTCCTCGGTATCGAGAAAATAATAGCCTTCCTCCGGCCCCTGGTGGAATTTCACATCATCGAAAACATAAAATTCGTACTCCGGACCGAGAATGGCATCGACTCCCGGCAGCATCTTTTTGAGATACTTGTCGGCATCGGCAATCACGCGTCGCGGATTGCGCGAGTACGGTTCGATGGCTTTTTCGACCGACATGATATCGCAGATAAACGACATTGTCGGGGCGTCATAAAAGGGATCGATAAAAGCGGTGTTTGGATCGGGCAGGGCAATCATATCGCCCCGTTCGATTTTGGCAAACCCGGGCAGCGACGATCCATCGCATCCGACCCCGCTCTTGAACAGGTCCTGTTTAAGGCTGTAGGCGGGGATTGTGATATGGTGCCAGTCACCGAGAAGATCGCAGAATTTCAAATCAATGTATTCGATCTTGTTATCTTTTATGCTTTTCTGAAGCGCGGCCAAACTGGGCATACGTTTCTCCTGTATTTTTATTGCTACATTGCCCGCTTAATCTAATCAATAATTAAAAAAAGGCAACCGGATTTTGGCAATCTCAGTCGATATTAACATCGATTTAATCTCTTCGTAATATTTCAATTATCCCCTTGCCAACCGGGTTTCAAATGCTCAAATTACTGTCTGAAGGGAGCGAAAATGATGAAAATCAGTCTTATTTACGACAATACGACCGCGATCGAGGGGCTTGAGGCCGACTGGGGATTCGCCTGCCTGATCGAATACGAAAAAAAGCGCATTCTTTTCGATACCGGCGCCAAGGGCGAAATTCTTCTGGGTAATATGAGTCGGCTCGAAATCGACCCGAAAAGTATCGATATGATATTTATTTCCCACGATCACTGGGACCACACCGGCGGGCTGGAGGATTTCCTCAAATTGAACAATACCGTTTTATATGTTCCGAATACCTGTGAACCGCCGGCGGAGGCGAAAAATGCGATCAAAGTCGGCGAGGCGATGGAAATCTCCGAGGGTATCCACTCCACCGGGGTACTGAAAAATATCGAGCAGTCGCTTGTTTTCACCACGCCCAAGGGTCTGGTGATTATCGCCGGATGTTCGCATCCGGGTGTCGGCGAAATTATGAAAGCGGCGTCGCAGTTCGGAAAATGCTTCGCCCTGATCGGCGGGTTGCATGGTTTCGAGGAATACGAACTTCTCGAGGGTCTTCAGATGGTCTGCCCGACACACTGCACGCAGCATATCGACGAAATCAAAAAGCGCTACCCGAAAAAATACATCGAGGGCGGCGCGGGCAAGGTTATTGAATTATAGTCCGGACGAAAAATAAAAAAACGGGTTTGCTCAGTTGCAGTAGCCGTGTGGTTGGTATTTGCAGAAAGCTGTCCGGCCCTCTTCCCACCAGTCCGGAACCGGTGTCCAGAAACGCCAGTCGCCGATCAGCTCGAAACCGGAATCGGTCTCTTTGAAATAGAAGAAATGGCTCTCGATACATCCCGATGGACAGTCGCCCCAGGCATCGCGGGCCAGGAATGTGACGCGGCCGTCGAGTATCCACGGATATATATTCGGGCTATCGCCGATAATACCGTTGGCCTCGGCATAAATTACACCGGGCAGATTTTTATAATATAAAGCGAGATAATTCGGGTGGAGGCGCCCCCTGAAAACCAGCTTGACCCAGTTGAAATCATTGGATAAAAATGACGTATCGATTTTTTTCAGTCGAAATAGAGTATTAAGAGAGTCCCAGGCATGGTAGGTGCCGTTACGTATTTCGGCAACCGCGGAATCATTGAGACCGATGATCAATTCGCCGACAACCGCGGGAAATCTGAATTTTATATTTACTTCGGGGATACTGCGACCGAAATCTCTGCGCAGGCTTTTCAGGGCATCGCGAAACTGCGCATAAATCTCGCCGGCGGGGATCAACTGATCGCAATACCAGAGGGCCATCAGCGCCGCTTCTTCATCGGGAAAATCAGCCGAGTCGATCATCCCGGGAGTGACAGCGGGAGGATTCGGCACCACCGGATCATCAGGATCATCGGTGGATCTAACCGATCGGCCGCATGACGACAGCAAAGCCATCATCAATATGACTATTATTAAAATAAGCCCCGTAAGTTTCCTGTTTGTCATCACTATTTGTTACTGCTCAAGGTTGTAAAATCAGATTATGTTTAATAATAATATATTTTCAGGTCTCGTCAATACTCATTTTGAGATAATTACAGATTCAAATCAAATACGAAAGAAAGCTTAAATTTGAATAATTTTTCACAAAAACATGGCCGATAAACATAAATAGGGCTTGCATAACGAGACTGCAGGCGGTTATTATATGATCGAAGGCGAGAAATCTATGTCAACGATACTTAAAGTAAAACGGCTGGCCAAAATGCTGCCCGATCTGACGCGGATAGAGGACAGCCTCAAGGATAAGGGGTTCAGGAACATTATCGGCGTGGACGAGGTCGGACGCGGCCCGCTGGCGGGTCCGGTGGTGGCCGCGGCGGTGGTGTTGCCGCTCGATGTCGAAATCGAGGGTCTGGATGATTCCAAAAAACTCAGCCCCAAACGCCGCGATGCACTTTTCGATGAAATCGCCGCCTCGGGCGCCATATGCACCATCGGCATCATCGACCATGAGACAATCGACAAGATCAATATCCTGAAAGCCTCGCTGATGGCCATGCGCAAAGCGGTGACCGCGCCGGAACAGAATCCCGATTTTATCCTGGTCGACGGCCTCTATACCATCCCCAATGTCGATATCGCACAAATGGCGGTTGCCGGAGGCGACTCCATCTGCCCGTCGATTTCGGCGGCATCGATTATCGCCAAAGTAACTCGTGACCGGATCATGGATAAATATCAGGACATCTACCCCAGCTTCTCGTTTTCATGTCACCGGGGCTATCCGACCAAAAAACATATCGAGGAACTGCGGGAATATGGCCCGACCGAAATTCACCGCCGATCATACCGCCCGGTCATGGAAGCGTTGAAACAGACGACTTTAGATTTCTAAAATTGAACCCGACAAATCGCGACAATCGAGAAAAACAGGAAAAACATAAGAACAACCGTTCGCGCGGTCGTGTGTATGAAAAGCGCGCCGAGGATTTTCTTGTAAATCACGGATATGTTATTATCGAACATAACTGGCAGGCCTCGCATAAAGAGATCGACCTTATCGCCCGCAAAGACAACACAATAATTTTCGTCGAGGTCAAAGGATCATCGACGACACAGTTCGGGCATCCGGCCGAACGGGTCGATCGAAAAAAGCGGCGGAATCTGATCGCCGCGGCCGAGCAGTATATCGCCGGGCATGATCTGGCCGGCTGTGATTTCCGGATGGACCTGATTACATTTCACGAAGGACGTCTCGAACATTACCCGAATGCCTTCGGCAACGAGTAATAAATCTTATTTTTCTGTCATTTTCAATCAATAAATAAGGCGGGTGATCAGGGCGCATCGAGATCGATAATCGCGGCGGGCGGTGTGGTATCGGTCGATGTGGTAACATTGACCGTCAGCGCCTCGTCGGTTGAATAGAAACCGGTCGTCCCGCCATAGAAAACCCCGCTGTGCATCGGGAATGTGTAGCTTCCCTCGGCGGCGCAGGTATATCGCGCGGTCAGGACAAGTTCATCGCCGGCGGCGAGTGTATTATTCACCGAGCCGGCGGGGTCATCGACAATCCAGCCGTAGCAGATATTTCCATCGAAAATCAGACCGTCAATCGGGCCGAAATTGTAGTCGATGCCGACACCGTTCTTGACAATATTATGATCGATCGGGTCGAATCCGGCCGGGACATTCTCGGAGAAATACAGCCCGGTGAGCGGGAACGATTCGCTATTGATAATGGTGCGGGTTATCACGAGGGTATCGCCGGGGCTGAGTGTCTGTTTGTTTAAATTGTATTGGCTTATAAGGTTATAGCCGGACGGATAGACTGTCTCGGCGCTTTGTGCCGGAAAATATGCGATGGCAATCAGAATAAATATGACGGCGATTTTTTTCATCATTTGTGTTATCGGAACAAAATGGAGTTAATTTTAAATTATTTTACTCAGAATTCTCTTTAATGTCAATAACATATACGCAGGAAATTTTTGTCGGAGTTGCGCGGGGTGTTGGCGGGGATGATCTTCGGTGGTTTGATAGTCTTTGGTAGGTCGAAACCCCCGTCGAAGGCCCCCATAGGGGGCTTCGAGGTCGAGTGGAGCGAGACAGGTTTCGACATCTTAATTATCTTTCTTCAATAATCGTAAAAAATATCTTTTGCCCATCTGTCATACGTTGGAAGTTGTTATATGCGGGGTAACTTCCTCACCTTATTTTCAATCGCCCACCCAAAGTCCCCATTTATGAGATTCATATCTTTCCATTATATATGTCAGCGAGTCATTTTGGACGATACTTTCATTATTATCGTATAAGTCTTGTAGGGAAGGAGTCTCCGGACTCCTGCCTCCTTATTTCACTCTCCATATTCACCATCAATATTTAACTTATCAATAATACCCCAATCGGATGAATAGTATCCACCTGCATAATAATCATGTATCGTTGAACATTCCCAGTTGAATGGGCTATGTGCCAGACCGTGTTTAACAGGGTTGTAATGTATATAATCAATATGTTTGTTCAGGTCATCCTGATCACGAATTACATGATCCCAGAATCTTCTCTGCCAAATTATACCATCCATACGCCCATTCAATGTTCTCAATTTTTTTGAGAAAGATAATTTTATCTTTTGCATTATTTCCGAAATATCCGATTTCCCGACATCAACAATAAGATGAAATTGATCAGGGAGAATAATATAGGCCAAAATATCAAAATGCAGTTCGTCCTGATATTTCAGAATGGAGTCCATTAACATTTGATAATTTTTAGTTAATATTCTTTTCCGTTTATGGGTAACAGCCGTTATGAAATATAGGTTACCGTAGTTATAGTATCTTTTTGGCCTGGACATGTTTTTTACCGGCAGGAGTCCCCGTGAAACACGGGATCTTCGACCGGAAACTCCTTCCCTACTATTTTTCTCTTCCCTGGAACTTCAGCCGGGCGGTCGAGCGTAGATGTCTCGTTCCACTTATGGCTATAAAATAGAATATCTTCCGTAAATATCAATAATAAAAATTAAGTCGACGACCTATGGCCGGTACCGGGCCCGTTGCTGTGAATCGCGGCAGATTCCCTGTTTCATGAAACCGCCGCCCGGTCAAAATCAATGACAATCGGGCATAAATTCCGTATAATTATTAAAATCAAAATATATCCAAAAAAACGGGGGATGGCATGACCCAAAAAATCAACCGTCGGACCTTCGTCAAACAATCCGCCGCAATCGGCGCCTCGGCTGTTATCGGCGGGCAATTCGCCCTCGATATGCTCGGCCGCGGCGCCAATGCCGCGATACCCGAGGCCCCGGTCGATCTGGCCGTAATCACCGGGACGGATTATTTCGCCAATACGGTCAAAGCGGTCGAGACTGTCGGCGGCATACGCGAATTCGTCTCCAAAGGCACGGTGGTCGGGCTAAACATCAACGCCGTCCGCAACACGCCCGGCACCAATGTCAAAACCGATATGACGCTGGCGGTGATCGATATGTGTTATGAGGCGGGCGCGAAAAATATTGTCGTCTTCAAAAAAATCCCGCGCGGCTACTGGGACAAAAGCCCCAATTCAAAAGAGTACGAAGAGCAGATCAAAAGTCTCGAGTTCTCCGACTGGGACACCAAAAAGATCGATCTGCCCAAAGCCAGAACGCTCAAGGAGGCACATGTTATCACCGAACTGCTCGAATGCGATGTGTATATCAACCTGACGATTATCAAACATCACGAAGGGACGATGCTGACCGGCATTCTCAAAAATTCGATGGGCGCCTCGCCGCATAAGCCGACCAACCGGTTTTGCCACGAAGGCCCCAATTACAAGGGCGATTTTTATGAAGATGTCCCGCATTTGACACAGTGCATCGCCGATTTGAACCTGGTGCGCAAACCCGACCTGTGTATATGCGACGGGACCAGGTTTATCACCGAGAACGGGCCGTTCGGGCCCGGTCCGCTCAAACAGTTGAACCGGATTGTCGCCGGGGTCGATCCGGTCGCCACCGATGCCTACTGCGCCCGGTTTCTCGATCTCGACGGCCCGGCCATGCCGAGTGTGGTCAAGGCGGTCGAACACGGGCTGGGTACCAATGATCTGACAAAACTCAATATCAAGGAATTGAATGGATAGTACAATGAAGTTTCCTTTTATTATTATATTTGCACTGTTGATGACAGCTATGATTTTCGGCTGTTCGGTGGAAAAAGTCAAAACGGTCAACCCGCTGATGAAATTTCTTCCCGCCGAAAATGATATTCACGGCTGGGCGATGGTCGATACCGCCGAGATATACGACCGCGACGGACTGTGGGTGTATATCGACGGCGGCGCCGAGCAGTATCTCAAATACGGTTTCGAGCAGGTGCTGACATGCGAGTACGCCGACTCGCTCGGGACCGGGATCGTGCTGGAAATATTCGAGATGACCGACTCGGCCGCGGCGGCTGGGATATACGGCGAAAAATCGAACGACAGCGGCAAAATCGTCGGGCTCGGCTTTGCCTCATCGCTTCAGGATTATTATCTTAATTTCGTTAACGACCGTTACCTGGTGACGCTGACCGGTTTCGAGACCGGCTCACAAAACCTCAACGGCCTGATAAAAATCGCGGCGGCTGTTGATGATAAAATAAAGGATGCCCAAAAACGGAGATAAGACTATGAGCGGGATAATATTTTTCAAAACGAAGATGCTCGATAAGATCAAGGAATTCTATCTCGACAAGATCGGGTGCAGTCTCTGGCTGGAACAGGCCGACTGCGCCATTTTCAAGCATGGTAACATGCTGGTCGGGTTCTGTACCCGCGATACCGCCGACAAGGAAGGGATGGTGACTTTTTTCTATGACACGAAGGAGGAAGTCGATCAATTCTACGAGGAATTCAAGGATATCGCCTATTCGGAACCGGCCTCCAACGATAAGTACAACATCTACCAATTTTTTGCGCATGATCCCGAGGGGCGGGCGATCGAATTCCAGTATTTCGATCACCCGGTCGATCGGTATCTCGACGGCCGCGCGCTTCTGGCCGGCCGCCGCTCGATAAGGAAATTCAGGGAGAAAGATATACCGGAGGAGATTCTCTTCCGTGTATTCGAAACCTGCCGCTTCGCGCCGACCTCGATGAATACGCAGTCGTACTATTTCAAGGTTATCAAGGAGCGCGAAACTCTCGACAAGCTTGCGGGCACGCGCGGCGAGAGCAGTAAACCGATCGGCAACGCCCCGATGGCGGTGGCGATATGCTGTGATCCGAAACTTACCAAGCGGGTCGAGCAGGATGGTTGTATCGGCGCCTATCATTTTCTGCTGGCGGCCTGGTTCCACGGTCTGGGGACATGCTGGATCGCGGCCATGAACCGCGAGGATGTCAAAACCTGGCTGGATGTCCCGCAGGATCATTATGTCGCGACGGTGACCCCGCTCGGCTACCCGGAAAAATACCCGGTGGTAACCCCCGAGCGCAAGGACATGGATTGGTTTATCAGGATGTAGCGGGGGGGTATTGAATACTAGAGTAGGGACAGCACAATGTGCTGTCCTTCTAAAAGGCAACCCTGTTGCTATAACGCGGACAGGGCAAGAGCATTTTTTCCTGACATCACCTGTCAGTCAATTATGTCATATTATCTCTAAAGAAGCAATATGTAGTAGGGACAGGGTAGTGCCCTGTCCTTGTTGGAAACAGCAGTGAACTATGAATAATTGCAAAAAGCCAACCGGTCATAGAAAACCACAACGATTAGCCGGATTCGATTATTCGTTGGCAAGTTACTATTTCGTTACTCTTTGCACGAAAGACAGAATTAATCATTTTGGCAGCATCAAAAACGGCGAAATCTTGTTAAATTCTGTCGGCAAAAAAGCGGATAAATACTGGCGTTCCATACCGCAATATTACGATGACACAAAACTCGATGAATACATAATTATGCCCAACCATATTCATGGGATAATAGTAATTATGGGGGATGAATTGCGGACAGGGCACTACCCTGTCCCTACTACTCCAAGATACGGTTTGCTTTCAAAAATATTCAATGCCTTTAAGAACGCTGTTACCAAAAACATAAAAAATCACACCATAAATAATTTCGCCTGGCAGCGGTCATTCTATGACCATGTTATTAGAAATGAAAATGACTTTATGAGGATAAGACAATATATACAAAACAATCCGTCAAAATGGCATCTGGATGAGTATTATAATGTTCGAAATGAAACCCAGTAAACCGTATCTTCTCTAAGACATAATCGGTATTTTATAAACCATGCAGGAGCAACCGCCCATGACCGACCACAACCGCCTATATAACGACCTTGCCTGGACATGGCACATAATCAGCAAACCCGAAGATTATATCGAGGAGGGTCGGCTGTTCACCGCCATGATAAATAAATACCGGCGGATAGACACGAAATCCCTGCTTAATCTCGGTTGCGGCGGGGGCAATCTCGATTCCGCGCTCAAAAGCGATTTCAATATCACCAGTGTCGATTTAAGCGCCGCGATGCTCGAAAATGCCCGCAAAATAAACCCGGAAATAAAATATTATACCGGCGATATGCGGACGGTGCGTCTCGACAAACTATTCGATGCCGTCGTGATTCATGATGCCATAAATTACATGCTCACCCCCGACGATCTCCGGGCCGCTTTCGAAACCGCTTATTTACATCTTAAAAAAGGCGGGCTGATCGTAACCTACGCCGAGGAATGGCCGGAGCATTTCAAACAGAACCGGGTGCGGAGCCAGGTTGAAGTAAGGGACAATATCGAGATTACCTTTATCGAAAATTATTACGATCCCGATCCGGACGATACGACATACGAGGGTACATTTATATACCTGATCCGCAAAGACAGTATCCTGCAAATCGAAACCGATCATCACGTGCTCGGTATCTTCCCGCTCGAAACATGGCGGCGCAAAATGAAAGAGGTCGGTTTTGAGGTCATCGAGGATAAATTCACTCATTCCGAGTTCGCCGAGGGCGAAAGCTATCCGCTTTTTATTGGAATAAAGAGCTTCCCATAACAACAAGCGACAATATTTTCTTATCATGCATCGGAAACATCCGTAGCTATTACTTGTTACTAATCAGGTAAAGGTAAATTTATATTTCTATGGTTTGACATGTTTCATGGTATAGAGTTCAGGAAAAGCAAAGATGCTCCGGATATAAACGAGCAACTTAACGCCGCACGGACCATTCTGGCCAACGAGCGAACCGTTCTATCCTACATCCGCACCTCGCTGGCGCTGTTTATCGCCGGAATAACATTTATCCGCTTTTTCGACAACCGGATTATCGAGATTATCGGCTGGGTTTTTATTCCACTGGGATTAATCAACCTGGCGCTGGGCATTATCCGTTATCGCGGCACCCGCGACCATATCAATGAGCTCGATCTGCCGTTTAAGCGCAAAGTCTGATCGAATATCGCCATCGGCGGCGCAAAAATAATCAGAATTTCCCATTTTAGTATGGGATTTCGCCCATATATACAAACACTCGGCAAAAGCCACACTCTCCCCTGCCGTAGGCCAACTAATACTATGCCAATCACTTGTGGAATAAAATCGACAACCTAACCGAGCGGCACAGCAATTGCAAAACTATTCCGGGAAAGCAAACGTTCCAGATTGGAAATGTATATGATCCAGGTACGATTTACACTGACCATGAAAGATGTGGTGGTCAACGGTGAAAATGTCGGGACGCTGATTGTCGACTGGCTGGCAAAAACAAGCTATGATGAAGTTGCGGCGGTTTCGCGGGCATGGCTGGAATCGCGGGAAGATTTCGTGACACACATGACCGGCCTGACCGATTTCGGCGATTTGACACTCCAGATGGCCAACGCCTGATATAAGACTCACACCCCGCCGGTCATCCGCTCGATCTCATCGAGAAGCGTCTTTTCCAGATCCTTTTCGGGGACCTTCCTGACAATCTCGCCTTTCTTGAACAATAGTCCCAAGCCGTCGCCGCCGGTTACACCGACATCGGCCGCCGAGGCCTCACCCGGCCCGTTGACGACACAACCCATCACCGCCACTTTGAGCGGCGTTTTGTAATGCCGGGTTTTGTTCTCGACCGACTGCGCCAAACCGATCAAATCGATCTGACATCGGCCGCAGGTAGGGCAGGAGATTATCTCGACACCCTCTTTTTTCAGTGCGAGCGATTTCAGAATAGCCTTGCCGACCCGTATCTCCTCGACCGGATCGGCCGACAGCGACACCCTGATCGTATCGCCCAGACCATTGATAAGAAGCGCGCCGAGACCGACCGATGATTTGATGGTGCCGGTTTGCAGTGTCCCCGCCTCGGTGATACCGAGATGAAACGGGTAATCGACTTTTTCGGCCAGCATCATGTGCGCCCAGTAAGTCGTGTTGACCGAGGTCGATTTGAGCGCGACCACGATATCGTCGAAATCACAGCTTTCGAGAATTTCGATCTGACGGAGGGCGCCGATGACGAACCCTTCCGGATCGTCATGACCGTATTTTTCGACCAGATCTTTTGGTAATGATCCCGAATTGACCCCCACCCGGATCGGAATACCGGCATCTTTGGCCGCTTTGGTCACCTCGCGCACTTTCCAGTCCTCGCCGATATTGCCGGGGTTGATACGGATTTTATCGACCCCCTGACGGATCGATTCGAGCGCCAGCTTGTATTTGAAATGAATATCGGCCACCAGCGGGATCGATATTTTTGATTTAATCTCGGCCAGTTTCGAGGCGGCTTCGTTATCGAGCACCGCCACGCGGATTATTTCGCAACCGGCCTCTTCGAGCGCTTTTATCTGCGCCACGGTCGCGGTGACATCACGGGTGTCGGTGTTGGTCATCGACTGCACCGAGACCGGGAAGCCCCCCCCGATTATAACATTGCCCGCCTTGACGGCGCGGCTTTTTCTTCGTTCGGGCGGATATTTCAGTTCCATATATATCTTGACCTCAATGCCTGTTCGAGGTAATTTACGGCTTTTACGGAGAATATCAACCGAAAGTTGACGACATATGTTCTGGCGGATATTGATTGTGATAGTTTTGATTGCGGCGGCGGCGGCCGGATATGTCTTTGTCAAAGACAAAATCGAACAAAACAGGATGGCCGAGTATCGCCGTTTTGCCGGCGCGGTGGCCGAAACCGGGGTGGCTTCCGAGCTGTACCGCAACGACCATGATTCTTTTATGGTCGTCCGCGATTCCATTTTGAACAAATATGAGATGAGTCTCGGGGATATCGAGGCGTTTCGTTTGAAATTCGAGAACCGCCAGGAAAAATGGGCCGAGATCTGGCAGATGGTCGATTCGTTAACCGACTCGCTGGTGAAAGCGCAGTATGACCGTCTCGCAGGTGATTCTGTCAGCACGGCGGACAGCGTCTCGGACACATTATCGCAATAGATAATCATATTAATTTTATTCAAAAATGTAGGGGACGGTTTTAAACCGTCCCGGGCGGGTTAAAAACCCGCGGCTACGGGTGATATTGGAGAAATCAATTCATTCCGGTTTTTTGGGTTCGACCATGACCAGTTTCTCGCGCTCGACCGTCACCAAACCGGCTTTCGCCTTGCGCGGTTTGCGGACATACTTTTTCTGCGTGTATATTACGGGAACCGTTTTCGAATTGCGCGCTTTGGAATGGTACGCCGCCGCCGCCGCGGTTTCGAGAATCTCGGCCTTGGAGGGTACAAAATCCTTATTGGGGAACTTCATGACGACATGCGAACCGGGACATTGCGAGGCATGGAACCACAGTTCGTACGGTCGGGCATAGCTGAAAGTGGTAGTGTCGTTGTCGGCGCCGTCGCGGCCGACGAAAATTTTCACGCCGGTTAAGAGAACATGCTCGCGGTACGGCAACCGCACCGCGCGGGCGCGCCGTTCGGCGGTGCGCGGCATGAGCGAGGCAATATCGGCCTCGTATTTCGAAGAGGCGCTCTCGAAATCGTTCTCGAACTCGGCCAGCATCGTCTCGGCGGCGTCGATTTCATGCACCACCACTTCATGCCGCCGTTTGAGAAGATCGAGCGCATCCTTGCCCTTCTTGTACTTCTTGAAATACAGGTCGGCATTGCGGGCCGGTGTCAGCGAGGGATCCATCTCGATGATGATCAGTTTGCCGCTCCCGGAATAAACATCGACCAGCTCGACATAATCCTCGCCCTTCTTGATTTTGGGCAGGTGTATTTTGAGTATCTCGGCGAATTTGCGGTACTGCTCGAAATTCTGCGCCGTATCGATATCTTTCTGAATTTTGGTCCCTTTGCGCCTGAGTTTCTTGATGTACTTACGAAGCGCCTCAATCACGGTTTGCCGCTCGTCGGTCTCCGACCGTACCGCCCGCCCCGACCTGATCGAGCTGTAAACCGCGAATGAAAGCGACTTGCACTTTTTGCACTCCGCGTCGAGCGTTCGCAGTTTGAACGGGTAGGCGAGGTTGCCGGAAGAGTGACAATAAAAATAGCCGGTGTTGAAATCATCGAAACGGTCGAGCATCTCGCGGATTACCGTAAGAAGCCGCCCCAGCCCGTCGTCGTCGATTTCGCAGGAGGGGATATCATCATCCAGATCAGCGCGCTCGATGATTTCGTCGATCAGCGGCTTGTCCAGCCCGAGCATGCTTTTTTTGATCGTGTTGCCGACCGTCTGATCGCATTTTTTGAATATCTCGATAAGATTCCTCAGTTCGAGTTTGAACGGATCGAGTTTGTCGAGCGGCGGCGGCGGCTTATACGGCGCTTTCTCGTCATACTTTTTGTTGCGGAGAGTGGCGATGATTTTATCCTCGCCGTCGAGCAGCCACAGATTGCCGTTGGGCCCGATCGCCTCGACAATAAGGGCGAATTTCTCGCCGTCCTTATCGATATTGATTTTGAATATGCGGTCTAGATCGTATTGCTCCACCGAGACTACTTTACCGTCCCAGGCGGGCTGGAAAAACGGCCAGGGTTTTTCACTGGTGTCGATTTTTATCTTGCTGTGCGGCATCAGGAAAGCACCGTAGCCATGCGGGTGATAAACCATCCCCACAGCCAGCAAACCCTTTTTACCCCGAAACAGGGCGTACGCCTCCCGCTGTTTTTTGAAAAACTCGCTCCCTTTGAAAGTCGCCCCGATTATACTGCTTTTAAGCTCACTGACAAGGGAATATATGTGCAAGGCTGTCTGCATAGTTTATATATAACTACTGATTTCGTGATTGTAAAAGCAACAAAAAACAGGCGGACGGCTTGAAATTGTTATGTAAGTTATTGGTGTTACGGGGGATATGGAAAGAGTGGCGGCCTTTAACCGATTTTTTTACAGATAATAACCATGCTTTTGGATTCGGGCGTTATCTCGCGTGACTCGAAACTTCCGCGGAAATCACGAATCTCGAAACCGAGAGATGTCAGTATTTCGGAAATCTCAGCGCGGGTATATACTCGAAACGACACCGAATATTTTTCCTCGTTATCCGGACTTGTGAAGAACCGGTTTACGGTCATTCGATTCAAATTATGATCGAAATGGCATTTTTGAATGAAAAATTCATTGTTGCCTATCTGATGTTTTTTGTCATCGCCGTACCTGTTGAGAACCGCCTCTTTGTTCCAGATATCGAGCATTAATGTCCCGCCCGGTTTGAGAACACGCGCGATTTCCTCGAGAACCTCGATATTTTCTTTATCACTGAGATAGCCGAACGACCCGAAAAGAGACAGCACCCAATCGAAGGCAGAATCTTTGAACGGCAGATTCGGCATGTTGCCTCGAACATAAGGTATCGACAGTTTGCGCTTGTTCATCTCCTCCACAGCCATATCGAGCAGGATTCGCGAGTAATCGAATCCGGTTACGGCGAATCCATCGGCGCGCAGTTGAGTGGTATGTCTTCCCTGCCCGCAGCCGTGATCGAGTATCAGGTCATCATGTGAGAATTTGCAGAGAGCTTCGAGCGCCTTCGTTTCGGACAGATTTCTTTCGGGGGTAAGCGCCTTAAAGAACGGTGTCCTTGTGTATGGTTCTTCGAAATATGAGCGGTGTTCGGTGAAATGGTGCATCTAATATCCCTTTGTCAAACAAGTATAGCATTATGATGTATGTTTTGTCAATGGGGGGATGGGAGAATGTTATAAGGATATAAGGGGAAAAGCAGGTCAAGCCTCACTGAGGCTTGGCGTCAAATCTCGGAGAGATTTGACCTACTTAGACTACTCTATAAATATATAGTCAAGATTAATAAAACAGGCAGGATCGCTCATTTCGCTTGTGCGAAATTTCGGATCCTGCCCTACGATTCTGGATTCCCGCCTGCGCGGGAATGACAATTCAAATGAGGAGCAGATCCTTTGAAGCTTCCTTCGCTATGCTCAGGATCTTCGTCAGGAGGCCTGTGGACAGGCCTCCTGACGAAGGAAGGATCTGCCGCCCACATAAATTTATTTCTGGCCGTACTTGGCGATGCCTTCCTTGAAAAGATTGCCGCCGTGGCAGTCGAGCGCCACGATAGCCGGGAAATCTTTCACGGTCAGCTTGCGAATCGCCTCGGCGCCGAGATCATCATACGCGATAACTTCGGCGGCGGTGATCGCTTTGGCAATCAGCGCACCGGCGCCGCCGACGGCCGCCATGTACACCGCTTTGTGCTTTTTCATCGCCTCGACCACTTCGGCGCTCATCTCACCCTTGCCGATCATCCCCTTCTGCCCCGAAGCGATAACTTTGGGGGTGTAGGCGTTCATGCGGTAAGATGTTGTCGGGCCGGCCGAACCGATCACTTTGCCCGGTTTGGGCGGGGTGGGCCCGGCGAAATATATGATCTGCCCCTTGACATCGAACGGGAGTTCCTCGCCCTTGTCGATCAGATCGACCAGCCGTTTGTGGGCGGCATCGCGGGCGGTGTAGATGGTTCCGGTTATAAGAACATTGTCGCCGATCTTAAGATCCTCGACCGTCTCATCGGTCAGCGGCGTCGTGATATGTTTTTTTTCAGACATGTTTATATCTCCAAATTTTTTATCATCGATTACAGGGTTACCGCTTTGTGCCGGGCGGCGTGACACTGGGTGTTGACCGCCACCGGCAGGCTGGCGATGTGGCACGGATGCACCTCGACATGGACATCGAGGGCGGTGGTGGTGCCGCCGAGTCCCTGCGGGCCGACGCCGAGCTTGTTGATTTTTTCCAGCAGTTCCAGTTCCAGATCGGCATAGAATTTATTCGGATGGCGGTCGCCGACGCCGCGCAGGAGCGATTTTTTCGCCAGCATGGCGCATTTCTCGAAAGTGCCGCCGATGCCGACCCCGATAATGACCGGCGGGCAGGGATTGCCGCCCGAACGGAGGACGCGGTCGAGGACGAATGCTTTGACTCCCTCGATACCATCCGACGGTTTCATCATTTTCACCTCGGACATATTCTCCGAGCCGCCGCCCTTGGGGGCCATGGTGATTTTCAGCTTGTCGCCGGGGACGATTTGAGTATGGATGATGGCCGGGGTGTTGTCGCCGGTGTTTTTGCGTTCAATGGGATCGCTCAGCACCGATTTACGCAAATAGCCGTCTTTGTAACCACGGCGGACGCCCTCGTTGACGGCATCTTCGAATTCGCCGCCGACAACGTGCACTTCCTGTCCGATCTCGACAAACAGGACGGCATAGCCGGTATCCTGGCACATCGGCGCCTTTTCGTCTTTGGCGATTTTGGCATTGTCGATGATCTGGTTAAGGATATCCAGTCCGACCGGGGATGCTTCGACTTTCTTGGCATCCTCAAGGGCCTTGATAACATCATCACCCAGATCGGTAGCGGAATCCATCACGATCTGCCTGACGGCATCGATTATCGTATCGGTTTTAATCTCTCGCATAAGATTTCTCCAGCTTATCTAATTACATTTTATGTTGTTGGCATCACTATGCGCCGGAGCGCATTTTATCATCTAAATTTTTTAAATTATCGATTCTTTTGTTAAGCGAGGGGTGGTCATAGAACCAGAACTCGATCAACGGCGACGGCGCGGGATCGCTCAGATTGTACGCCGACAGCTTTTCGAACGCGATCCGGGCCTCATCGGCGGTCGCCCCCGACAGCTTAAAACCGAATTCATCCGCCTGGTACTCATAGTGGCGGCTGAGACCGTTGGACACCGGCTGCACGACAAACATAAAAACCGTCATAAACAACAGGATCAGCGGCAGGCTGGCGACATCACCGAGTTTGTTGAAACCTAAGCGGTGTCCGTGACTTCGTATGATACGCGGCAGAAGACGGTCAGTCAGGAAAGCGAAGATAAAAATAATCAACACCGCCAGGAGGAGTCCTTTCCAGATATGGTTCATTTTGTAATGACCGATTTCATGTCCCATAACATATTTCAGTTCGTTCACCGAGAGGGCGTCGATCATGGTGTCATACAGGACAATGCGTCTCGTCCCGAACATCCCGGTGAAATAGGCGTTGAGTTTTTTCGATTGTTTCGAGGCATTGACCTGATATATATCGGGATCATCGATGCCGGCTTTTTCGGCCAGGTTTCGCATTTCACCCGCGAGATGCCGGTCCTTGAGCGGTTCGAATTTGTTGAACAGCGGCGAGACGAAGATCGGGACGATGACTATCAGCAGGATTGCGAACGGTATCGCGCCGATCGAGAAATAAAGCCACCAGCGTCTGAAGCTGTTTATCAGTTTGTACAAAATCAGCACCAGAATAAAAGCGAAAATAAACGAGACGCCGGATGATTTAAGATCCTCGGTGAACCAGTCGGAAAAAGTCTGGTTGGAAAAACCATAATCATGCTGGACCACGAACCCGGTATAATAGCCGACCGGGAAATTCAATATGAACATGACAACCATGAAAAAAAGCAAATAGAAGAAATAGATGAGAAACTTCCTGCGGCTGATCGCTTCGGCCCAGCGCCGCAGTTTTCCCGATAAACCGGTATAGAGAATAATCAGCAGGATAATAACGTCGATTATAAAACCGACGAAGCGCCATATATTTTTGTGGCGCGAGTATGATGTCAGGAGTTGGGCCCGTTCGGTCGACATCGGGTAAACCGGTTCGATGTTCGCTGTCTGCGGTGTCGATTCGGAATTTGCCGTAATATTATCAGCGGCGGGCGCGGCAGGATTTGCCGCTTCCATGATTTCATCTGATCCAATTACCTGAACTGCCCCCATAAAGCTCATTATCACAATCGATAATAAAATGACATACTTCATGGCAGTTGCTCCCCGTTTTTTACAATATAGCGATAATAGCGAATGGAAGCCCGAATGTCAACCGGGGGGCGAAAGATGTGTATATCGACATAAGGTGTAATTGCTTTTAATTTTGGAGGATTATGCTTATATTGGCCCATGCCTTATGCAGGAGAAACAGCCGCTTTGGCCACCGCCGTGCTGTGGTCGTTTACGTCGATTTTTTTCACTTCGGCCGGCCGGAGAATAGGGTCATATCATCTAAACAAATTCCGCATTCCCATAGCGGTCGTTTTTCTGGCCGCGAGTCTTTATATCACATCGGGACGTCTCCTGCCCGAAGGAATCGCCAACGACGCCTATATTTATTTAATTATCAGCGGTATTATCGGCCTGACGCTGGGTGATTTGTGCCTGTTTTCGGCTTTCGTCATGATCGGGACGCGGCTGACCCTGCTTATTTTTTCGGTGTCGCCAATTGTGGCCGCCATAATCGCCTGGATCATGCTGGGCGAGACACTCGGCATCTTCCCCATTATCGGAATAATGGTCACGATAGGCGGGGTGGTCTGGGTCACCGCCGAAAGAGCGCCGAACGGCAACTCGAATGAGCCAAAAGACGATAAAAAGGCGCTCGGCATTATGCTGGCGCTTCTCGGGGCGGCCGGTCAGGCGACCGGGCTGGTTCTGGCCAAAGCCGGTATGGGCGAATCGCTGGCCCCGCTCCCGGCGACATTTATCCGCATGGTGGCGGCGACGGCCGGAATCTGGCTGATCGGGTTTATCAAGCGCGACAATATGGAGACTATCAGAAAAATAAAGGACCGCCGGGCAATGCTTCTGGCGCTGGGCGGCTCGATATGCGGGCCGTTTCTGGGGGTGTGGATGTCGCTGGTGGCAGTTAAAAATACCGAGGCGGGTATTGCGGCGGCTATAATGGCGACGGTGCCGATTCTTGTTATTCCGCTGGTCATTATTTTTTATCGCGAGAAAGTCTCGCTCAAGGCGGCGGTCGGGGCGGTTATCGCAGTGGGCGGCGTAGCTCTGTTGTTTTTATCCTGAAAAAAGACCAAAGCAATACAAATTAACTCCTTTTTATCCATCGGCGGTTCGGGGCGGCGCGTATATGTATATGAAGTCAGCACGACTTCCTTTAGCTTGCCTCTCTAGTCAACCGGCCGTCGAATCTACGACGGCCTTCTCCATGCTTTTTCATGGTCGTCATTGTCAATTTGAACATTGTAATGGATCATTGTTCAATCTACATTCAAAGGCCGAAATCCGAGAATTTTTTTTTGATACCCGGTAATTTCGGGCGTCTATTCAATAACAAGCACTCAAACAGATTCTGGGAGACAATATGAGAATTGTTAACAGGTTTATTGTTATCCCCTCAATTATTTTGATCTTTCTGGCGATTGTGTCCGGTCCTGTCGCCGGACGAGAAAATTATGATCATGACAACACTCCGCCGATCACCGTCAAAAATATGGCCGATGTTCCGTTTGTTACGGTTGGTGTACACAATGTCGGTAAAATCGGGCTGTCTGTCACCAACCTGGGCGGTTTTGGCACCGGGTTTATCGACCGTGACGGAAATGTATATGATCCCGTTACCGGTTTGCGGGCTCCATCCTGCACCTATCCCAACCCCGGCAATCAGCAATATCTATTTGCGGCGGCGTTCTGGATCGGCGCTGTGGTCGGACGCGATACACTTGTTTCGACCGGGGCCGAGGGATGGAACTATATTCGCGAAATGTGGGCCGACCCGTACCCGCAGGGCGATATAATCAGCCGTTCGATATCCGATGCCGAGGATGAGGATGCGGTTTCCGAACAGGATTTTATTGCTGTATATACCGACACATTGACTAATATTTCTTATACCGGGGTGGACCCGGTCGATGGTCGACCGCATATTCCGCTCAATATCGAGGTGACCCAGAGGTCGTATGCTTGGAGCTATCAGTATGCCGAGGATTTTGTCCTTTTCGATTATTCCATAAAAAATATCGGGCGACGGGATCTCGAGCAGGCATATATGGCAATTTACGTCGATGGTGATGTTAAGGTTGACGGCGCGGAGACCGGGTACAACGACGATATTTGCGGTTTCAAACGCACGGTGCCGTCGCCGAGCGGTTGCGGCTTTATCGACACCATCAATATCGCCTGGATTGCCGACAACGACGGCCGGCACAGCGACGAGGTAGCCTGCCCGAGCGGTTTCGATGCAACTTCGATCACCGGAACCAGAGTCGTCAGGACGCCGTCCGATTCGCTTAAATATTCATTTAACTGGTGGATATCGAATACCGATCCCTCGCTTGATTTCGGGCCCAGACTGGCCGGGACGCCGGAAGATCCGTTCCGTGATCTGGGCGGTTATCTGGGAACACCCGAGGGCGATCGGAATAAATACTATTTTATGCGTCATGAAGAGTTCGATTATGATCAGCTTTTCACCGCCGTCGACCATACCGCCGAAGGATGGCTCCCGCCGCCGCCCAATGCCGATGATTTCGCCGATGGATACGATACGCGGTATCTGCTTTCATTCGGACCTTTCGATATAAGCCCCGGCGAGGTGCTTCCCATATCGTTTGCCTATATTGCCGGGGAGTATTTTCACACCGAGTGCCTGGCATTCGAGCGACTGCTCGATCCATACGATCCCCAGCCCTACTACGACTATCTTGATTTCGAGGATTTCGGACTCAATGCGGTGTGGGCCTCGTGGGTGTATGATAATCCGGGTTATGACACCGACGGTGACGGCTATCGCGGAAAGCATCATATATGCGCCTATGATTCGACCTTCCGGTATGATACGCTGGAGACGGAACCGGATTTGATTGTCGATACGGTTATAGTCTATCTGGAGGCGGATACTTTGTGGTACGAGGGCGACCGGGTTCCGGATTTTCGGGGCGCCTCGCCGCCGTCACCACCCGAGATCAGGGTGCAGCCGCTCATTGATGATTTCAACCGCGGCGAATTACATATACGGTGGAACGGATTCCTCACCGAAACCGAGAAGGATGTTTTCAGCCAGGAGATGGATTTCGAGGGGTACCGGGTGTATCTGGCGCTGTCGCCCCGGAAGGCGGATTTTTCGGTGGCCGCCTCATACGACAAGGAGGATTACAACAAGTATATTTATAATCGCGGGCGGGCTCTGTGGGAGCTTCGTGATCCGCCTTTCATACTGGACGAACTTCGGGCGACCTACGGCGCCGATTTCGATCCGCTGGATTACGACCGCGACCATATATTTTACTGGAATGATTCGGCTTTCTATTTCCAGGCGCAGGATTACAATGAGTCGGAACTTCGCGACCCCTATATGATTCACAAAATATACCCGGATGAGCCGCCGCCCACGACACTCGATCTCGATTCAGCGGCGATAAAGTACCCGGATGAACTCACCCCGGAGGGCAATTTTAAATATTACGAGTATGAATATGTTCTCAGGAATCTGTTACCGTCGCAACTCTACTATGTTTCGGTGACCGCTTTCGATTACGGCGCACCCGGCAGCGGCTTGCTGGCGCTGGAAAGCAGCCCCACCAAAAACATGGTGGCCGAATACGCACAGAACCAGACCAGTAAGGTCGTAACGGAGGGGCTCGATGTGGTCGTCTATCCCAATCCATACCGTATCGACGGCAATTACCGGTCGGCCGCGGGCGGATTTTTCGAGGGTCGCGGGCAGGAGTCTATGCCCGACGATCGCGTCCGGGCAATACATTTCACCAACCTGCCGCATAAATGCACCATCAGGATTTTCACACTCGACGGCGACCTGGTTCGGGAGATCGACCACGATTATCCGCCCGACAGCCCGCAGAGTATGCATGAAATCTGGGATGTTATCACGCGCAACACGCAGGTCCCGGTTTCGGGGATATATTATTACTCGGTCGAGTCGGATTATGGTAATCAGATAGGTAAACTCGTGTTGATTATGTAATAAACTCTCTCACGTTTGTATTTTATATTGTGCTGTGAAAGAGGCGGTCTCTGACCGCCTTTTTTCTTTTTTTTCTTTTTATTCTTTTTTTTCTTTTTTTCTTCTGTTTTTCTTTTTCCGCCTTTTTCGGTTATGTGCCGCGCATCCATTGACATCGGTCGTTAAAAAGTATATTTATATATTATAAGGCAAAAAAGGGTAGTTTCATCGGGCCGGTATTGGAAAAATATGTCTCATATGTCTCATATGCCACATAGAGCTCTATATATAACACTGTTTCTTATTATAGTACTGTTGTCATGCAGTGTCGTTTTCTCACGAGAATTATATAACCCGGGAAACACCATTCAGAAAATCGGCAGGGTGTCATCTGATGTCCCTTATGTCACTTATGCCATCCACGATATCAACCGCCTCGGCCTGACCATAACCAACATAGGGAGCATCGGTACCGGTTTTATCGGCGAGGAGGTGGTCGGAACCGGGGCGCCGTCGGGTATTTATCCATACCCGGGAAGGTATAAATATCAATTCGGGGGCGCTTTCTGGATCGGCGCCGTGGTCGGCCGCGACACGCTGGTTTCGGTCGGCGCCGACGGCTGGCAGCATACGCGCGAGATGTATCCCGACACCTATCCGCGAGGTGATATAGAGCAGCATTCCATACTCGATGATGAAGACGAAGAAGCGGTTTCGGAGCAGGATCTGATAGCGGTTTACACCGATACGGTGACCAATCCGACCTATGTAATAATCGATCCGACCGACGGCCGGCCGCATATACCGCTCAATATCGAGATAACCCAGCGGTCGTATGCCTGGAGTTACCAGTATGCCGAGGATTTTATTTTATTCGACTACTCGGTGAAGAATATCGGGTATAAAGATATCGAGGGCGCTTATCTCGGTGTTTATCTCGATGCCGAAGTTACCGCCAACAGCGGCGACTATGACAATTTCACCGATGATATTTGCGGTTTCCGGCGATATATCGAGTCGCATCAGGGTTGCGGTTTTATCGACACGGTCAATATAGCCTGGGTGGCCGATAACGACGGCCGCTCGGTTACGCCCGATATCTGCCCGGCGGGATTCGAACTGACTTCGGTCACCGGTATCCGGGTGGTGCGGACACCGTCCGACTCACTCAGGTATTCTTTCAACTGGTGGATTTCCAACCCGGATGCGGCGCTCGATTTCGGCCCGCGGCGGATGGGGACGCCCGATGATCCTTTTCGCGATTTCGGCGGTTTTCTCGGTACCCCGGAGGGAGACAAAAACAAGTATTATGTTCTTCGCCACGAGGAGTTCGATTACGACCAGCTTTACAGCGCGATAGACCAGACCGCGGACGGCTGGCTGCCGCCCTCGTCGCAGGCGGCCGATTTTTCCGACGGTTACGATACCCGTTTCCTGCTGTCGTTCGGGCCGTTCGATATCGATCCCGGCGAGGTTCTGCCGGTCAGTTTCGCCTATGTGGCGGGCGAGAATTTCCACCGCCGTTGCGAGGACTGGGAGCAGTATTATCATCCGTATGATCCCGACCCGTACTACCAGCGTCTCGATTTCAGCGATATCGGGAAAAACGCCGTGTGGGCCTCGTGGATCTACGACAATCCCGGCTATGATACCGACGATGACGGTTATTTCGGCAAGTACCGTATCTGCGCCTATGACTCGGTAATAAATTATGACACCATAACCATCGACCCGATCGAGGTGGACACGACCGTGGTCTACACGCAGGCCGATACTATGTGGTACGAGGGCGACAATGTGCCAGATTTTCGCGGAGCCTCTCCCCCACCGCCGCCGGAGTTGCGGGTTATACCGGGTATCGACCGGTTCAACAGCGGCCGTTTATGTGTCCGCTGGAACGGTTTCCGCTCGGAAACCGAGAAAGATATTTTCAGCCGGGTGGCCGATTTCGAGGGTTACCGGGTTTATCTTTCGCTCTCGTCGCAGTTGTCTGATTTTGTCCTGGTATCGTCATTCGACCGCGAGGATTACAACAAATTTATTTACAATGAGGGGCGCGATATCTGGGAACTGCGCGACCCGCCGTTCACTCTCGATTCGCTTCGCGCGCTCTACGGCGGCAATTTCGACCCGCTTAATTTTAACATCGATCAGCGGTTTTACTGGCAGGATTCGGTTTTTTATTTCAAGCGCCAGGACTGGAACCGGTCGGATCTTCTGGACAGCGCGAACATTCATAAAATATATCCCGATGAGCCGCCCCCGACCATACTTAACCCGGATTCGGCCAGAATATATTATCCCGAGGAACTCACCGATGACGGCGAATTCAAATATTATGAATACGAGTACGTGTTCAAAAATCTGCTGGTGTCGCAGTTGTATTATGTTTCGGTGACCGCGTTCGATTACGGTTCACCCTCGAGCGGTCTTCTCTCGCTGGAGACCAGCCCGACGGTCAATGTCGTCGCAGAATATCCCCAGAACCGCAACAGCAGGGTCGAAACCGAGAAACTGAATGTCGTTGTCTATCCGAACCCGTATCGTATCGACGGGCAGTACCGCTCGTTCGAGGGCGGCGGTTTCGAGGGACGCGGGCAGGAAACGATGCCCGACGATCGCGTCCGGGCGATACATTTCACCAACCTGCCGCACAAATGCACCATCAGGATTTTCACACTCGACGGCGACCTGGTTCGGGAGATCGACCACGATTATCCGCCCGACAGCCCGCAGAGTATGCATGAAATCTGGGATGTTATCACGCGCAACACGCAGGTCCCGGTTTCGGGGATATATTATTACTCGGTCGAGTCGGATTACGGCAACCAGGTCGGCAAAATCGTTATAATTATGTAGAGTATTAAGTCCTTGACTTTTTAAAATTATTGATTATAATTAATCAACAATTCTGATATTTCTTATTAGGTTTTCAGTCTCATATCGTAATGGTGTGGGCTGGAACCGGTGTTTATGACAATAGAATATTTTTCTTTAACCGATGATGAGTCGGTAATGTAGGTAAGTCAGTCATTTAATACTATATAGAGCGGTTTTACGTGTGATCGTTCTAACCAAGAAACTGCCTTTTACCCGAGGCAGGTTTTGATGAAAGGCCCGCATC